>Ga0116181_1000565_pt1 | contig 33862 bp, 36 predicted proteins | sample AD_UKC075_MetaG_FD_89752 | JGI IMG/M metagenome (GOLD analysis project Ga0116181, IMG submission 89752) | Active sludge microbial communities of municipal wastewater-treating anaerobic digesters from USA - AD_UKC075_MetaG | ecosystem: Engineered > Bioreactor > Anaerobic > Digestate | place: USA... | reverse complement strand
CGTCACCGGGTACCTTCTTCTTTTGCATATCAAAATCGATGGCTCTGGTTTCGACAAATGGATCTACTTCAACGAATGAATTCTCATCAAACAGCTTTTCCAGTCTCTCTCTTGCTGTAAGCTTGCCTGCTTCATGCTGCCTTGCTATCCTGGCAGCACCGCCCCCTTCTTCCAGCGCTTTTTTGCGGGCCAGGAGGTCATTGATTTTGTCCATGGTACTCATACAGTTCCCACCTCATTATCCTAGTTTCAGAAGAAAAGAAATTATTATTTGGTGTTATTACCTGGTGCTAATACATTAGGATTATATAACATTTTCCATTCCTTTTCAACTGAAATATTAACTTCCGGCAGGTCGGTATATAAAAAAAACCTCATCACTGTCAGCATGAACTGAACAAGCCAAAGGTCCCGCCATCATTTGTGATAACAGGATCGGGCGGTTATCCGCCGGGTGCTGACCCTGTAACATCCAATTACTATCAAGTGTACCATTGCAGAATCATATCGTCAATAAATTTTGTTAAAAAATAATCAAAATATGATGGACGTCCATCATTTTTGTCGTTCCTTCATTCTGCCGATAAATTGCTGCTGTACTTCAGCTTAAGATCCTCTACCTCTGTTTTGGTGAGATAGCGCCATTTGCCCTCTTCAAGGGTTCCGACTGTTATACCCCCGATAGCTGTTCTTTTCAGCTTCAGCACGGGATGTCCGATGGACTCGAACATCCTTCTGACCTGCCTGTTTTTGCCTTCATGTATGCTTATTTCAACTACAGACCTTTTTTTAGTCTTATCAATGACTCGTACAGATGCGGGAGCTGTGACATACCCGCCGATATCGATCCCCTTCTCCAGTCTGTTGATATCATCTGCACCAAGCATGCCTTCCACTTCAGCTCTGTAGACTTTTTCCGCCTCATGTCTCGGGTGCATGAGCATATTGGCAAATTCCCCGTCGTTTGTCAGTATTATAAGCCCTGATGTATCATAGTCAAGTCTCCCGACCGGATAGATCCGTTCCTTTATGCCGCTGACAAGGTCGATTACCGTTTTTCTTGAAAACTGATCCCTGACAGATGATATGTAACCCACCGGTTTGTTCAGCAATATATATATCTTTCGTTTTGCCGGTTCAACTTTCTTGCCGTCTACCCTTATTTCCTCAGTACCCTCGACCTTTGTCCCGGGTTCGGTGACTATTCTGCCGTTTACCTGGACTCTGCCCTGTGATATGAGTTCTTCACATTTGCGTCTGGATGATACACCGGCGTCAGCCAGATATTTTTGAAGCCTGATCACAGTCCTTTTTCCTTTCAAATTTTGTGCTTATCCATATTCGGCATAATAGATCCTATTGGACTTTTATACCCATAAAATCATAGCATAAAACCACACTTGCAGAAAAGACTCACCATCCAGCCTCAGACCAGTAATCAGGCTTTCATACTCCGTTATAACGCAGGCTCCTGGTAGCGATGCAGTTTCCGTCGAGAAACACTGCTATTCAGGATCTGCTTCCTTTTTTACAGCTATCTTTTTCTTGCAGATGCTTTCAAGCCTGCACATGAATTCAGGTATGAGATCAAGCACCTTGTCGATGGTCGAATTAATATTGACCGGAAGGAGCTTGATATGACCATTCCCTACGACCATGAATGCAATGGGGCTTATACTTACACCCGCTCCGCTGCCTCCAGCAAACGGATAGTCACCTCCGCTCTCACAGTTTTCATCCTCGTCATCCTGTGTTTTTTCTACTCTGCCATCGTTCACAGTATAACTGTACTCGCCACCGCCGGCTGCAAATCCGAATGAGACTTTCGATATGGGTATGATGACTGTTCCATCGGGTGCTTGTACCGCATCACCCACGATGGTATTAACATCGACCATTTCCCTGATACTTTCCATAGCCGTCTTCATCAATGCTTCTATGGGATGCTGCCCTGACAATTGCTTCACCACCTGTTACTTTTTTTGATTTTTTCTTATCTTATATTTCATCCAGTATATTTTTTTCAATACAACAATAATATGGACCAACCTGACATGAAATATGCAAAGAGCATCCACTTCGAATATTTTCTCATTGAAACATGGTCTGATATCGATCCTCTTGCTCATGATTTTCAGATAGCGTGATATATATGTGACAAGTATGCCTGCAGCACTCCATAATGCACCGCAGATCAATCCTGCCTGTGCAGCGTCTCCGGTACCCTGCTTCAGCTTTATGTCTATCTCGACATGTATTTTATTTCTGTTGATATATTTCCTGATATCCTCCAGAAGACTGCCGTGGTCCTTGAGATACTGCCTTACACTGATGAATTTTTCAATTATGTCTTCCGGTCCAAGTTTCTCGCTTTTTTCAGCACCGCCATGCATTTCACGGGCCTGCCCTTTGACCAGCTTGAATTTTACTTTTCCATCTGCCTTTTTGACCAGCGGCACTTTAAACTCATACCTTATTATTCCCATGCCGGTATAAAAACTGAAAACGACCCATTCATCCTGCTCATTCCTGATATATTCGATGGCAGCCTTTATTCTCACAATAAAAAATACGATATACAATAGTGCAAAAACAAAAAAAACAGCTATGCAAAGCATCTTCGGCTCCTGATATCAAAAGGTAATGCTCTGCAAGCTATTTTTTCCATATAAATGGGTTTTCATCCAGTCAGTGTCTCTTAGACTCTGACTGCTGATTTTTATGTAGCCGCGTTGTCTTCTTGTGTGCTGACATCGGACTGGTTTTCAGATATAATTTTGTCGAATTCGATCAAAGGAAGGTCCTTGACAGATTTGAAGCCGAAGCTTCTGAGGAATTCCTCTGTTGTTTCATACAACATGGGTCTTCCCGGCGAGTCCAGTCTGCCGGCTTCTCTTATCAGATTTCTTTCGATAAGCGTGGCGATGGAACTGTCTGAATTGACACCTCTTATCATCTCTATCCTGGCTCTTGTAACCGGCTGATTATATGCGACTATTGCCAGGGTCTCGAAAGCTGCCTGAGACAAAGCCTGTTTTTGTCTGGGTTCGACCAGCCTGCTTATGTATTCAAAATGCTCAGGTCTTGTACACAACTGGTAGCTGCCGTCAATTTCCCGCATCAATATCCCTCTCTGGGAGTTCTGCAGCTTAAGCGCCATATTGGCCAGAAACCTTTTTGCCGTTGATTTGTCAAGGTCAAGGATCTCGGCGATCCTGGCCACCGGCACGGGATCTCCGGCTGCAAAAAGCAAGCCTTCCACTATTGCCTCCATCTCTCTGATATCCATATGCACTGCCTTCCTGCTAAGTATAATACTCGTACTGATACCCTGCACTCTGATCAGGCCATGCTGTCAAGCTCCCGGGCATCAGGACTGCCCAGCTCCGGCGCTGTTTCGGTCTTGCTCACGTATATCTCTCCAAAGATCCTTCTCTGTTCCAGTCTGATCCGTCTGAGCTTTGCCAGTTCCAATATCGCCAGAAAACCGGTCACGACATCCGCTAAAGATCTCTTTTTAAATGAAAACAGCTCAGAAAACCTGAATCTGCCTTTTTTAATAAGCTCCCTGATGATCTCCCTCATTTTGCTTCTCATTGATACCTTTTCATGCTGGATGATGCGATTTATCCCGTTGACATTGGGATTCATCTTTTTCCTGTTCCTCTCCAGCAGTTCCGTATAGACCCTTTTGAGTTCATCCGGTATCATTTCCACGATTTCATCCTTCTGCGCAAGTGTGATCACCTCCGGCAGCTTCCAGCAGACCTTCGACCACTCTTTTTCACGCTCCCTGAGCACATTTGAAAAATCCTTGTACTTCCTGTATTCCAGGAGCCTCAATACCAGTTCTTCTCTCGGGTCCTCTTCCTGCTCCTGTTCTTCCTTTCTGGACGGGAGCAGCATCTTTGATTTTATATGCAGAAGCGTCGATGCCATTACAAGAAACTCACTGGCAATCTCCAGATCCATTTCCTGCATGGCGAACAAATAGTCCATATACTGATCCGTGATGGTATTTATGGGAATATCATATATATTGAACTGATTTTTTTCAATCAGGTGAAAAAGCAGATCAAAAGGCCCTTCAAAGTTGTTTATTTTGATTTTACATGCTTTGGTAAGTGCACTTTCCAAGTGTATTCCCCCGGGATCTCATCTTGATCTGTATCTGATCGTGCTCCTTTGTCTGAGTACATCTCTAACAACAGAGTACATCTCTAACAACAGACTTTATATATCGGTTTTCACCAATCTATCTTCATCGCTTTCCTGACTTCTGACATCGTCTTTTCAGCTGTCGCCCTGGCACGGGCATTCCCCTTTTCAACGACTTCCCTTATATACTCAGGTTTTGCACTAAGCTCCAGTCTTTTTTCATAAATTGGAGTCAGTTTCAATGCCATCTTCGAACAAAGCTCTTTTTTGCACTGTACGCATCCTATGCTGCCTGCCCTGCACTGAGCTTCCGTATCGGCAACGCCTTCTTCATTGAACACCTTATGGAATGAAAATACAGTACATACTTCAGGATGGCCCGGATCATCCTTCCTTATCCTGGCAGGGTCAGTCACCATAGACATTACCTTTTTCCGTACCGTGTCAGGATCATCGGACAGTGCGATGGTATTGTTGTAGCTTTTGCTCATCTTCCTGCCGTCCGTGCCGGGCAGTACTTTTGCCTTTGTCAGTTTGGCCTGGGGTTCAGGAAAAACCTCCCCGAAAATGTAATTGAACCGCCTTGCCATTTCCCTCGTCAACTCAACATGGGGAACCTGGTCTTCCCCGACAGGTACGGCTGCTGCCTTGTACATGAGGATATCGGCGGCCTGGAGACAGGGATATCCTAAAAATCCGTAGGTCGTTATATTCCTGTCCTTCAACTGGGCCAGCTGATCTTTATAAGTGGGGCATCTGTACAGCCATGAAAGCGGAGTCATCATAGAGAACAGCAGATGCAGTTCTGCGTGCTCCTTGACCGATGACTGAAGGAATATTGTGCACTTTTCAGGATCCAGCCCCGCACTGAGCCAGTCTATGACCATACTGTTTATATTTAATTTAAGTTCAGATGTATCTTCATAACCGGTGGTCAAAGCATGCCAGTCTGCGATGAAATAATAACAATCATATTCATCCTGCAGCTTTACCCAGTTTTCAAGAGCCCCGAAGTAATTTCCAAGATGTAATGCTCCAGTCGGCCTCATGCCGCTCAACATAGTTTTTTTGCCCATAGTGTTTCGCTCTCCATATCCAAGTCTTATATCAGCATATACATATTGTAGTTTCAGCTTCCAAAGGTGTCAAGTAATAATGTTTCGCTTTCAGTATCGTGTGGCAGTGCTGTCTTATTATCAGGTGATACTGTGCAATTCCGTAAACAGGGCTTCATTGCGCTGAGGTTTACTACATTGCACAGCATCGAAGCTTTCGAGTCAGCGCTGTCTTATTATCACATGATACTGTGCTGTGGCGGAAACATGCACAGTACTATATGACAAGCGATCCAACAAGCCGGAAAAGCATCTCGACCGCTAGCCTGAAAGGACTCAGGATAGTCGACAATATATCCGGCCTCAGTATCATCAATACCAGGAATCCCATACCGATGAATCTCTCATAACGCATTAAGTTGAAATACGTCCTTGTCGGCAGCACTGCCCCAAGGATCTTCGATCCGTCAAGGGGCGGTATCGGAAGCAGGTTGAATATGGCAAGGCCGATGTTGATCATATAGAATATCCTGCTGATGTTGAATACCACTGACCTGAAAGATATGCCCTGACCAAGTATAAGATATCTGCTGTTGTATATTTCACTGGGCGATAAACCGCTTTCTGCCGCTATCAAAGCCATAGGTAATGAAAATATGAAAGCAAGCAGAAGATTTGAGAGAGGACCGGCAATGCTTACCATGGCGGTTCCCCGCCTGTAGTCCCTGTAATATGAGGGGTTTATGGGCACAGGCTTTGCCCAGCCGAATCCGAAGCCGCTGTACATCGACACCACCAGCATCAACGTGCCAATGGGGTCCAGGTGTTTCAGCGGATTCATCGTCAGTCTGCCAAGGATTTTGGCAGTAGGATCCCCGAGTCTGTATGATGTATATGCATGGGCCATCTCATGAAAGCTCAGTGAGATAAGAATGGCCGGTATTGCATAAATAAACATTAAGATGTTGATGTTCATTTTGTCTTTCTCCATTCCTTCCGGACAGTGACCTGGATATCAACTGAATATTCTCCTGATCCTGTTTGTCGATAATGGTCCCCGCAAGTCCTCATTGCTTTCCTTCATATAATTTTACCAAATCAGAAGATAAAAGTCTGCTACATATATTGATTACCCATATTGGGATGGCCAAAACTCACCATTGCTGTAATCAATTCATACGCGGAAGGATTTCTTCCGTATCACTCCGTCTGCTCGTTAAGCAATATAAAAACCGGCAGTCGATTCGCGGATCCTCCGCCGGTCTTCATATGGGTTATCAGTATCATGAAAGCTTCCTGCACCGTTCAGCTTGCAACTCTTCCCAGACAGAACCATTCCTGCATGAGCCTGAGCATTATCCTCAGGAAAGTTGCTCTCTGAACATCGCTCGATGCCACGATATCGGCCTTGCCCACTTCTCTTCCTGATAATATGTAAACCACTTCTCCAATTTTCTGTCCCGATTTGACAGGTGCCTTGATGTCAGTCGCCAGATTCACTGTTCTTTCTATTTTCCCCTTTTCCCCTTTTCTGAGAAGCAGCTTCACATCTTCCCTGTAAACAGCATTGGTCACAGGCTGGAGCCCTTTCCTGACCTCTACCTGCTGGATCACATCTCCCATATTGTCCATCAATACAGTTTCAAAGTTGGCAAATCCATAGTCCAGCAGTTTCCTGCTCTCAGCGAACCGTGTGTTGGAATCCGGCTCTCCAAGGACTACTGAGATCAACTGCTGACCATCTCTGACCGCGGCTGCAGAAAGACAGTGTCCGGCAGCACTGGTGTATCCTGTTTTCAACCCTACGGTCCCGTTGTAATGCCTGACAAGCTTATTGGTATTATCCAGCGAAACATAGTTCTTGCCCGGGACATTTTCCCTGAATTTTGCATGCCAGACCGATGTATAATCGGTTATCTCAGGATGCTTGAGCAGCAGTTCCCTGGACATGAGCGCTATATCGTATGCACTGCTGTAGTGGCCCGTATCAGTAAGACCTGTGCAGTCCAGGAAATTGGTATCCTTCATGCCAAGTTCTCTGGCTTTCTGATTCATCATCGCCACAAAAGTTTCCTCGCTGCCTGCTATCGCTTCTGCCAGCGCTACAGTTGCATCGTTGGCGGAATGTATCGCCACTGCCTTCAGCAATTCATCCACTGTAAATACTTCCCCGGGTTCAAGCCATACCTGCGATCCTCCGAAGCTCCATGAATATTCACTTACAGTTACTTTCGTGTCATATGCGATGACACCTGCATTTATGGCTTCCATGATCAGCATCATCGACATTATCTTCGTTATGCTGGCTATGGGAAGCTTTTCATGACTGTTCTTCTCAAGCAGAACTGTTCCTGTGCTGCAGTCCATCAAAATCGCAGCCTTTGCTTTCAGATTCGTCAATGATGTGTTGGACTGTATCTTCATCACTTCTACCGAATCATAATCCGTCACGCCCTCGATCTTGCCATATACGGGAATTGTCATGACAGCCGAAAACAGCAGCAGGATGCAAAGGCTGAACAACAATGTTATCCTCAACATAATACACACCTCTTGCTAGCATACTTCTTACCCCAGTATTAAAGTTATGCCGCAATATCGCCGTATATTCTGTGAACTTGTCACTGTCCCGGAGTTCAGTATCTGATGACCCTGTCACTGTCTGCATATGCAAGTATCAGCGGTCTGGCAGCCGGGGCCGCTGTTGATGTCTCGTATGCTTCTTTCAGCATCTTCCCGGCTTCGGACAGCAGTTGACGTGATGAGGTGTGAAGCTCTGCTATGATCATGCCTTTTTTGATATAATCACCGGTTTTTTTGTGCAGTATTATCCCGGCACTGTGGTCCAGAGATCCGTCCTTCGTTTCGCGACCGGCTCCTAGCAGCATCGACGCTTTGCCGACAAGCTCCGACCGCATGGATGATATGTAGCCTTCAAATGGCGCTGTTACATAATCTATGACTGCAGCTTTCCGCATCGCCTTCTCATCCCATGGTTCATATACAGAACCTTGCCTTGCCGCGAGCTCGCCGAACTTTTTCAGTGCACTGCCATCAATAATGCTGTTTCTCACAAGCTCCCTGCATGTCCCGATATCACCTTTGCCACCGAGCTCCAGCATCCTTGAAGCAAGTTCGAAACACACAGTCCTCAAATCCTCCGGCCCTTTCCCTTTCAGCACTTCTATGGCTTCCTTAACTTCCAGGGCATTGCCGATGCAGTTGCCAAGTGGTGTGTCCATATCTGTAACGACAGCCACAGTTTTCTTTCCGGTCAGTTCTCCTATTGACACCATTTCCCTGGCCAATTCTATGGAATCCTCCAGTGTTTTCATGAATGCACCGCTGCCCGTCTTCACATCCAGCATTATCCTGTCAGCCCCGGATGCCAGTTTTTTGCTCATGACACTGCTGGCTATGAGCGGTATGCTGTTGACCGTGGCTGTCACATCTCTGAGCGCATAGAGTATTTTGTCCGCCGGAGCAAGGTCGCCGGTCTGCCCTGATATGGCTATTCCTATTTCTTTTACATTGTCTATGAATTCTTCTCTTGTAAGAGAAGTCCTGAATCCTTCCATCGATTCCAGTTTGTCTATGGTTCCGCCGGTATGACCCAATCCCCTTCCTGACATTTTGGCTACAGGCACACCACATGCAGCCACGATGGGGCCGATAACAAGTGTCGTCTTGTCACCGACACCTCCTGTGCTGTGCTTGTCTACTTTAACTCCAGGGATCGCTGACAGATCTATGCAGTCTCCCGACTTTGTCATTGCAACTGTCAGATCGGCTGTTTCTCTTGAGTTGAGGCCTCTTATGAAAATTGCCATCAGAAGTGCGGAAGCCTGATATTCGAATATGCTTCCATTGCATAACCCTTCTATAAAGTGATTTATTTCTTCCGTGGAAAGTTCTTTCCCATCCCTTTTCTTCTCTATTATATTTATTATGTTCATAAACTCACCTTTAAATGGTATTGTTTTATCGTGGACTTCACCCTGAAGGATCATTGCCTTGCTATATCACCGTAAAAGCTCACAGCATCGAATTCTCCGCCGGTCCCAAGGTATTCTGCAGTTGTCTGGGCCAGATCAGAGAATGTTTTTCGTGTACCGAGATTTACCCCTATCCTGATTTCCTTTCCATAAATCAGCAGCGGTACGTATTCCCGGGAATGATCCGTGCTCACCGTCGTTGGGTCACAGCCATGATCAGCGGTGATGAAAAGTATATCCTGTCTGGCCATAGTATCTATGATTTCAGGTACCCGGCCATCGAATTCCTCTAATGCCCGTGCATACCCCTCCGGATCATTCCTGTGACCATAATACATGTCAAAATCCACAAGATTTGCAAATATGAGTCCGCTGAACCTTTCTTTGATAAATCCTATGGTTTTGTCCACACCCTCCATATTGTCCTTTACGTGGATCGACTGTGTAATGCCCCTTCCGGCAAAAATATCGTCTATCTTCCCTACTGCCTTTACTTCAAGCCCTGCTTCCTTCACATGATCTAGCAGTGTTTTTTCAGGTGGTTCCAGAGAAAAATCACGTCTGTTGGCAGTCCTTGTGTAGTTTCCGTCACTGCCCGTAAAAGGCCTTGCTATCACCCGGCCTACAGCATGTTCACCAGTGAGTATCTCCCTGGCCGTCCTGCAGATTTCATACAGACGTTGGACAGGTATGACATCTTCGTGTGCAGCTATCTGAAAAACACTGTCCGCCGAGGTATATATGATTGGATATCCCGTCTTGACATGCTGTTGTCCTAACTCCTTTATTATCACTGTTCCTGATGCCGGGTAATTTCCCAGAGTTTTTGTCCCTATGGCTTTTTCGAACCTTTCTACCAGGTCGCCGGGAAAGCCCTCGGGGTATACTGGGAACGGTTTTCTGAGTGTAATCCCTGCAAGCTCCCAGTGACCTGTCGTAGTGTCTTTACCAACGGACCGTTCGGCCATTTTTCCGAAGCATCCAAGAGGTTCTTCGGCAGCTTTGAATCCGACTATGCCGTCGATATTGCCCAGTCCAAGTTTCTCAAGATTTGGAAGCGAAAACCCGGGTACCGCAGCAGCGATATTGCCCAGTGTGTTGCTGCCCTCGTCCCCATACTCTGCTGCATCCGGCAGTTCACCGATCCCGGCGCTGTCCAGCACTATAATGATGACTCTTTTCATACCATTCCCTTTCGTCCCGGCAGTACCAAATCCACCGGCTCCCATACTTTATATACTATATATACAAATTGTACCACATAATTTTATTTTGTATAACTTTAAACAATAGTCCTGATGGCGAGCGTACACGTGATCAGGGCCCGTCAAATCATTTGTGTCGCTTCCCTGATCAGATTGCGATGTATCCAGGCCAGGATATATCGCAATATTGGGCATTAAATCCATTTGGGTGTGCTTCTGATCATACGCCCGATGATTCTCCTGCGGATATCTTCTCCAAAACAAAAAACCTGCCGTAGCAGGTTTGATCCGGTATATTGAGTTTTCATGCTCTTGGATGCGTCTTCTTGTATATTTCTTTTAGCCTGTTCCTGGCTATCTGGGCATATATCTGAGTAGAAGAAATATCTGAATGCCCCAGCATTTCCTGTATCGATCTCAGATCCGCACCATTTTCCAGCAGATGGGCTGCAAATGAGTGACGAAGCGTGTGCGGCGTTATGTCCTTGTTTATTTTCGCCTGGTTCTTGTATTGCTTTATGATCTTCCAGAATCCCTGTCTCGTGAGCCTGCTTCCATTGATATTGACAAAGAGCGCTTTTTCATCCTCGCTCTGTACCAGCAAAGGTCTCGATTTGCTCAAGTAATCCTTCAATGCATTGATTGCCATGGAGCCTATTGGTATCATTCTTTCCCTTGCACCCTTGCAGCATCGGATATAAGCCATTTCCAGATCCACATCTTCGAGATCGAGCTGTATCAGTTCAGACACTCTGATACCGGTAGCATATAACAGCTCAAGCATCGCCTTATCCCTGTAGCCCTTGAGGTCTACACACTGCGGCTGTTCCAGAAGCAGTTCCACTTCCTCCGGAGACAATATCTGGGGCAGCTTCTTCTCGACTTTAGGCGATTCCAGTTCCGCAGTAGGATCATGGTCGATCAGTTTGCTTTTTGCTATGTACTGATAGAAGGATCTGATCGAAGCCAGATTTCGCGATATCGTTGAAGTTGCCCGCCCTTTCTTTTGCAGGTAGAGCAGATATGCAATGACTGTAGTCTTGTTCGTATTGGCTATATTCTGCAGATTGATCTCCTGCAAATAGGAGAAATACTGCTCGATATCTCTCCGATAAGATTGCAGCGTGTTCATCGACAGTCGTTTATCCTTTTCGAGAAAATCAACAAACTCTTGTACCAAAGCTTCCATCCATACTACCCCTTTATATTTAATTGTATAACTACCATTTTCATTTATTGATTGTAATATATTTCATCGCCTAAAGGAAGAAATTTTTGCTATTACATAGAATTCCTTACTAATTACGCAATAAATATTCTATACCATATTCCTGATTTTGCAATGAATATTTGTTTATGTAAATATTATATACTGAATATTTCTATATTATACTTTATTTTCTGATTTTCTTATCAAAGCATATGTTCTTCCCGCCTTATAATGTCACCAACGGGGCTATCATACGGATCAGCACCGGTGTTACATAGGCATCGATTATTACCCCGATTACTGTTATGCATGTGAATAATAAAGATGTAAGGCAATATGACAGGAAAGCTGATTTTAATCCCGGCTTCTGCTGTTCCTGTGCTGTTTTATTCTTCGCCAGCCGCATCGAAAAATTTATTCCGTTGACACCTATTCCTATCAGACATGGTATTATGATTATTTCCTTGGGAAATAAAGCAAAACCCGCCAACAGTATCCCTTCCATTCCCAGCGCATTTATTATGAACCCGGAGGTAAAGCCGGTTACAAAACCTCTGACACTCATGACCAGAAATATGAAAGGGATCCCTATGATCGTTACTCCAAGGACCCAGAGCAAAGCTATCAGCTTAAAATTTTCGACCAGACCCATGGAAAAGAGTTCAGCACCGTTGACATTCTGGTTATGGAACAGTTGCAGAAAGCCCTGCAGATAATTGGAGAGTTCATCTCTTTGCATTGCACTTAATCCATTTACAGTAAAAGCTCCAACAATGACCCCGAATATGAATGCCAGCAGCAGGAAAAAGCAGTTGCTGTGGTTTGAGGCAATATGTTCCCTGACAATGTTGCGAAGCTTTTTGATCATAACTGTCCCTTCAGTAAATAAAATTTACAATATCATCATATGCAGATGATATTGTAAACTATTCCTTCCGAGGACACACATTATGATTATTTATACGGGATATCGATTTTACCGCTTATTATCCTGTCGGCAAGTAAAATACCGATCATGCTTTTTGCGTCTGTGATCTTCCCTTTCAGCACCATATCAATCAGCTCAGCAACGGAGTATTTCTCTGTCGTAATGAATTCGTCTTCGTCTGCGCAGCTGTCTCCTTCCTTCAGACCTGTCGCTGCGAAAAGGTGTATCACCTCGTCTGAAAATCCGGGCGTACTGTGGAGACTAACCAGGAAGGTCAGTTTTTCTGCAGTCAGACCTGTTTCCTCTTTCAATTCCCTGCCGGCGCATATGACCGGATCTTCTCCGGCGTCCAGTTTACCTGCTGGTATTTCCAGTGAAACCGCGTCGAGAGGCTTCCTGAATTGCCTCACCATATAGATCTCGCCTTTTTCATTCAGAGGTATCACTGCTGCAGCCCCGGGATGTCTGACTATATCACGTGTCGCTTCCCTTCCGTCCGGCAGTGTGACTGTTAAAAGATCGACATCTATTATATTTCCCCTGTATATTTCTTTTTCTGATACTGTCTTTTCGTAATAATTCATTCACCCGTCTCCCCTTTTTCCTTATCCGGTGTGTTTTTCTTTATCTCATTGACTGCCAGTTTATCGCACCTGTTGTTGTATTCATTATCGCTGTGGCCTTTTACTTTTATCCATGTGATGTCATGGGTCTTTGCCAACTCGTCCAACTGCTCCCAGAGATCTTTGTTTTTTACCTCTTCCTTGTTGCTTTTGCGCCATCCGTTCAGCTTCCAGCCAGTTATCCAGCTATTGTTGAAAGCATCCACAAGGTATGAGCTGTCCGAATAAAGTTCGACCGAGCATGGGTATTTCAGAGCCTTCAATCCTTCTATGGCGGCAGTAAGCTCCATTCTGTTGTTGGTAGTATCAGGATCGTAACCGGATATCTCCTTTTCATGTTCCCCATACAACAGGATAGCCGCCCAGCCGCCTCTGCCCGGATTGCCTGAACATGCTCCGTCAGTGTATATCTTTACCTTCTTACCTTTATCTGTCATATCCTTTACCTGTTTTCAAAACTACTGCTGATTTCAACAGCTCTCTTTGTACAGGCCTTCATCGCACTCATTACCGCATGCCTGAGTCCGCATTTTTCAAGCGCCTTTACAGCCTCTATCGAAGTGCCTCCGGGCGAGCAGACCTGGTCTTTCAACTCAGCCGGATGCAGACCTGTTTCCAGCACCATTTTTGCAGAACCGAGCACACTCTGTGCTGCCAGCCTGTACGCTGTTTTTCTGGGTATGCCCTGCTGCACCGCTCCGTCAGCCATAGCTTCTATCATCATAAAAACATAGGCCGGACTGCTGCCTGTGAGAGCGATGACTTCGTTCATAAGTCTCTCTTCCAGTACTTCAACTTGTCCCGAGCCTCTGAAGAGGTTCTTCACGGTCTCTTTTTCCTCTTCACTGGTATGTTCGCCAAAGCTGATCACTGTCATTCCTTCACCAGCCATCAGCGGAAGATTGGGCATAGTCCTGACTATCTTCCTGCTCTGACCAAGGTGCTGTGCCAGCATGTCGATACTTATACCCGCTGCTATGGAAACAAGCACTTTCCTGTCTGTAAAACTCTCCTTGACTTCCTGGAGTACCTGCGGGACTGCTGCAGGTTTGACTGCCAGTATGACGTAATCACTCATCCCCACGAGTTCCACGTTGCCGGAACAGGCCCTGACACCTGTATCGTTTGTCAGTGCTTCCATTTTGGCTGTATCAGGATCAAATATGTATATATTCTCAGGACCTGTCAAACCTGACCGCAAAATGCCTCTGAGGATCGACGCACCCATATTGCCGGTACCTATAAATCCTATTCTGCTTGCCATATCCATCCCCCAATCCGTAATATGTCCGTATGATCTGCATATCTTCAGACTGATTTTATGTCGAATCCATACATCACTTTGTATATAATAGCATACGGCTTGAAGTAATTTCCACTGTTAATTTGATTTATACCATTGACACAGGTCCGAGATATATTGTAGAATATAGAAGTCCATCCGAAGAATCGGTATGGACGTTTGAGTTACACTAAATGTAGGGGAGTAGCTCAATTGGCAGAGTAGCGGTCTCCAAAACCGTCGGCTGCAGGTTCGAGTCCTGTCTCCCCTGCCAGATTAATCGAGCTAGATCGATACAACAATAGCCAGTCCTTCAGGGCTGGCTATTGTTGTATCAAAAGACTAAAGCAGACTCTACTGCCCTATCCCGATCCCGTTTTGCGGGTCCTTGCCGGCATATGCAGCTTCCCCTGATGATTTCCTGTCGCTCCTGGCAGCTTTCGCTGTTTCGTCAGCGGCATCTGCTCCGGCTTCTATCGCTTCACCGCTATCCTGTGCCTCAGTCCTGGTTTTCTTCTTTCTGATGAGCAATGAATCGAGCCATCCCTTCTTATGCTTCAGGGATATATAGCCAATGACCGACACCACCAAAGCTCCGACGGCGTCGAAGATCAGATCCTTCATAGTATTCACCAGGGCGTCTCTTCCGACCAGCAGCGTACCATCCTCCAGTGCGTATTTCTGCATATTCAGTCCCAGCAGGCCGTCGAAAGCAAACTCGTATAACTCCCATAACACGCCCAGCATGATGGCAAAGCAAAAAGCGAAAAGTGAAACGAACAAAGGGCTGAGATAAACAGGGATCCGTTCTTCATCATTTAGTAATGATACGAATGAGAATCCCAAAGCACCCAGCATGCCGCCGCTGACTGCATGCAACAGTACATCCCAGTGTTTGAACTGATAAAAGAACGCCCTCACTTCACCGAGATATATCGCACAGAACAGGAAAATAACGAATATAATGTACATCGTACTCGGTATCGTGACACTGAATTTCTTCGATATAAAGCCCGGAAGAAACATGATAAGGACTCCTGCGGTACATTGCAGCAGCATAAGTATATATTCGCTTTCAGGGCGTTCACCTGCTGCCGCTTTGCCACCCGGGACCATGATGATCCTTACCGTGATATATATGATAGATAGTACAAGAGAACTGAATACGATTATTGTTATGATTCTTGATAATCTGGATTCTTTCACTATTGCATCCCCCTTTACTGATTAGAGTTCTCTCTGCACCTGCGAATAGTGTTGGGATACAGCAATGTATTTGTTTGTGTGTCCGGGCTCACACTCAGCCATTACCCACTTCGAAGCTGCCTGCCTTTATCTTCCCGTCATCGGTGAAATCAATTATTTCGCATCGCTTCAACACTGGCTTGAAATCACTGTCGATCCTGTAATACAAGTCTATCTCTGCTATCATATTCACTGTTGCCATCCCGAATACCGGCAAAGGCACTTTTATTTCCACGGTACCTTCCTTTTTTACCAGTGCCAGCCTCGAATCCTCACTGATATCGACTGAAACAGGATCGATCCAGGTTCCTTCTGCATATTGCTGCATAATATCTTCAGGTGTCTCTCCCCACGTCAGTTCCTCGATCACAATGTCAGCGGAAAATCCATGGATCTGGTTGGTGACAGTCAGCAAATTGCTGCCCTTTACACTGGAAAACTCAAATTGGTCAATAAAATCTGCCAGTTCATTATCACTGGAAAATGAATGACCTTTATCTTTTGCAAAACTGTATATGAAATAGTTCGAATAGCTGAAAGATGCTCCATAGCCCGGAATTACGATAAATATGTCTTTAGCTCCGTCCGCATCCAGATCCTCGAATTCGACCCTGGTCAGTATCTCCGGAAAAGCGCCACCGGTTCTGCAAAAGACGATTTGCCTTTTAAAGTCCCTGCCGCTTATTAGAAGCCTGCCTTCCACCTGGTCCGTTCCGGTTTCCCAGGATGTCAGAACTGTCTTTACGATTTCGACCTGTTCATTGATACCATCATTGTCAAGGTCGATACTTGCGCTTTGCAGCAGTTCATAACCAGTACCGCCTTCAGCTTCCCGACGGCTGTCATTTTCATGTTCCTCAGCAGCGGATGGATCATATTCGGATACCTTTTTGTCATCTCCCTCATCCTCCCCATCTGTACCCAGGCCAGTCTCAGATGGCGTTGCATCAATGTCAGGCATGTCAGATACGGTACCGTTTTCGTCATCAACGGACGCCGGTGCAGTCCCGTTTGTGCCGGTATCCTTTACTGCGCCGCATGCAACCGCAAAAAGGAATAGAAATAATATAACTGCTGCGAGAAATAACCGTCTGATAATAATACCCCCTGTCAAAAGACGCAGAACATCAGTATAGCAACGTGTTCAGACACATCTATAATAATGATACCATTAACGCAGCTTTAAGCCAATTATGATCTGAAAAATAATATATATACCGGCAGTGCGGTCATAACAAGGCAAAGCAGGATTATGAATACAAAGCCTGCTTTATTGTTGTGCCTCCAGTTCCACAATGCATAGCTGACTGTGTGTATCAGCGCATATGCCAGGACAGATATAATTGCGATCCATGTTAATACCGACATAACTTTCCTCCTGACAAATGTTGTTGGTACGATATGCAGTGTCAGGACAGGTGTGATATCATAAGCCCTATTAACAGGCCAGTGCGCCTGATACTGTACTCGACTTCCACGTTGAACTCACAGTTTTTATATTGTGAAATCCAGTCAAATTCCTTCCACTCATCCAATGTGAGAAAATGCTTCTTCATATATCTCCCGAAGCCGCATATATCAGCATCGAATTCATCTGTAGTCCTCTCAAGGACTGACATCACATTCTGCTTTATGATTTCTTTTGTCCTGTTTTCAATAATTTCAGGATATTTTTCATATTCCTGCATGCCTTGTATAGAGGTGAAATCGCCCTCAAGATCCAACTGCACAGTTATGAACGGCTTCCCATCCTTCATCTCAACGGTCGTCCTGGGCCTTTTTCTCTGGACCACGTTCATTACTACAACATTGTTACAGTCATACACATCCGGGACTGTCCAGTATGAATGATTGTATTTCCCGGTGACCATCTGAAAGCATACCGATTCGATACCGTTCAATGTACCGACCATCCGGTCTTGCTTAAATACGGCAGTGCCCATGGCAACATTCTTAAGGTCAGAAACCACCGGTACTTCGCCGGCTTCGTATTCTCCTTCATCTTTATATTGTTCGCCGAGTCCACTTATCATACCGAACTCATCCACACTTTTCTTAGTATTTATTCCAGATAGCACAGCGGTGGGTTCAATATCATCACTTTGGGTGGCAAAGTGGAAATCTATCACCCTGGAGTCCGGGTAATATGCGGAATAATCTTTGCCAAGCAGCAGTTCATAATATTTTGCCGGATTATTTTCCAATACAGAACTTACTTGTCTGAGATAAGCATCCGGCGGATCATTTGATACAACTATGAACATATCAGGTCTGAAGTCCCTGCCTCTCTTCATAGCCTGGATGTATTTTCCCGTTCCCTTTTCAGCCAGCTTTCTCGATACCACCATAACTTTGGCATGGGACATATGGATCTCCTTGCTGATGATATTGTTCACCATATTGAGGCCGGAATATATCGACGGTGTATCGACGGTGATCACAGATACAGATTCTCCTTCTCCTCCTCCGCCACCGCCTCCGCTTTCACCGCCGCCTCCGCCGCCGATGGAAAGCGGGACAGCCAACTGGAGTGTCATCCTGAGTATATTGGCTTTGCCTATGTCAAGACCAATAGCGATCGGATATGCCATATCATCTATCTCCCGCTGGTCATGACACCCTGAAAGCGTTAATGCCGTGGACAGTATCAGCAATAGAAGACCAAATCTTACAAAACCGCCTGACCTTTTCATTTGCCTTTTTTCTCCCTTCTCCCCCGCTTCCTGAGTCCGGCCCCAACCATTATCAGTCCGCACAAAACAAATACAGCAATCCACCCCCAGCTATTTATGATATTTGTATGGATTTCTATTACTGACATCAGGTTGAGCGGAATAAAAGCTATACTGAACACGATTATGGCAAATGGTATTATCATGGGTCTTGAATACTTCAGTCCCGCAGCCTTGGAAAAAGTGTACACTGCAAAGAAAAAGACCGTTGCCAGATACAACAGCGCTGACATAACCCATATGAAAACGAATAGCGATTCGATTCTCTGGAAAAATCTCCCGATCCTGATAAGCGTGGCCATGTTGAAAACGGGAAGAAACAGTTCAAGGCTTGCGGGATAAGGAAATACAAGTATGTAGGACAATGATCCCATTACAAGAAAAAATGAACTCAAGCCAATGGATATGAATCCCACACTTCTCACTTCCTTATAGCTCCCCAGAAACGGAGGAAGCATGAAAAGCACAATCAGTTCCACAAATATCGACGTTCTGTATAAACCCTTCAACACTATGTCTTTCAGACCGGTACCCAGTATCGGCATCAGATTGGTCAGATCAGCCCTGGGTATTGCCCCAAGCAGTATCAGAACATAACCTGCAGCTATAATCGGAGTTATTATCGCATTATGACGAACGATCGACTCGACCCCCAGATAACTGGCTGTCACCATCCCCGCAATGAAGAAAAACATCACATAGCTTAAAGGAGACGTGGGCAAAGATATGATTTTTATATCCTCAGAATATTCCCTCATCGTCAAGGCAGCCAACACCACTAAAACTCCTCCCAGGGCAAAGCCGGTGATGGCTTTGAGAATTTTCCCTCCCGCTATTCCCGCGATATCCAGTATGTCTTTCCCTTCAAATTTTTTATACATCCATATCAGCAGAGAATACGCCAGCAAAGTCACTGCACACGTAAAAACAGTCATAAGCCATCCTGCAGTTCCTGCATCTTCAACCGTCAACCTGTTGAAATACAGAAAGATCTTTGTACAGATAAGGTTGAGGATCAGCGCTATCGATTCCCATCTTCCGAATTTGATTTTATGCTGCATCTGCATAAGACTCCACCTGCTTCTGCTTTTTGCTTTACTTCTTTTTCTTCCCGTCCTGCTTCCATTGCATGCTATATTTGTCCTGCATCTTTTTCTTTTTTGTATTTAAATAGTCCGGCCTGTTCTCCATTTTCCATTCAGGCGCTTTGAAAATAACATTTTTGAACTTGTTGGATGTCCTGGGACCCAGCGGGGCCATGAAAGGTACTCCAAAGGATTTCAGGGCAGTAGACCAGCTGCCTGCTATGAACAGCCCCATCGTTATCCCCAGAAATCCGGCTAAGACTCCCAAAAAAATGAATGCAAACCGCAGGATCCTGATGGAATATGCCAGCGAATAGTTGGGGATAGCGAAGGACCCGATGCCTGTCACTGCTACTATTATGATCAGTATCGGACTGACTATATTTGCCGCAACCGCTGCCTGCCCAAGTATCAATGCTCCTATGATGCCCAGGGTGGGTCCTATGGGTCCCGGCACCCTTAGGCCTGCTTCACGAATAAGCTCGAAAGAAAGCTCCATCAGCAGTATTTCTACCAATGAAGGAAAGGGTACCTTTTCTCTCGATGCCTCTATAGCCAGCAGCAGATCTGTAGGTATCATCTCATGGTGATAGTTCGTGACGGCTACATACAGTCCAGGCAGCAGTAAAGCCAGAAAGCCCGCAATATACCGAATGTAACGTAACAGGTTTACATACGGGTACCTTATATAGTTATCCTCAGGCGAATGCATCAAATCATATGCGGTAATGGGTACCACCAGTACATTAGGTGAACCGTCGACGATGATAGCTACTCTTCCTGATACCAGCAGCTCTGAAACATAATCCGGCCTTTCAGTGGAGATCATTTGCGGAGACGGGTAGATCGTGCTGTCTTCTATTAGCTGCTCAAGTGCTCCTGCGTCCAGCAGGTAGTCGACCCTGATGCCTTCCAGCCTTCTTCTGATATCTGCCACCAGTGCTTCATTGACCACATCCTTAATATACATTATTGAGCACGGTGTCCTGCTTACTTTGCCCACCAGCACATCCTCAACTATCAGATCTTCGTCCTTCAGTCTTTTCCTGATTTGCGCACTGTTTGTCCTCAGCACCTCGTTGAACGCTTCCTGCGGGCCTTTTATTATAATTTCATTGTTGGGTTTTTCAATGCCTCTGTGATCCCACCCCTTCACATCTGCTGTGAAACAGACGGCCAATCCATCGACGAAAAGGGCACAGCCTCCGAAATTAACTTCTTCAACTGCCTTTTTGTAAGCTTTGTTGATGCTAACCTGACAGTGGGGCATCAGCTGGCGTACGATATAGTCCTCAAGGCTTTCAGCCGTATCTTTAAGCGGCATTATGGAATTTACCATCAGAGGTTTCAGTATATAGTTGTTGATGACTTCCCTGTCAGTCATGCCATCAAAAAAAATGATGAATGCTCTGACAGACATGCATCCATAAACTATATCAAATTCTCTCAGGATGATGTCGCTGTTCACCGGGATGCTGTAGACATCTTTCATATGCAGGAGATTTGCATTGATATCGCTTTTTACTTCATCTCCCGGTTCCGGAGGCTGGTCAGACTCAGCGATCTTTTTCTCCTTCACCTTTTCAAAGCTGTCATTTTCCTGACTCTTATTCCCGGCAGGCTTGCTGTCAGGTTTCAGTATGAATTTTTCCTGCTTTTCAGGCTCTTCAAAAAACAAATATTTTTTCAGCTGCCTGCTGATAAACGACAAGTTACAGCCTCCCATACGTACAGAATTCTTTATCCCGGCACTGGCTGCTACGGGCAAACCAGCATTCAGGCTGCGGGTTCTCCATCGCAATGCCCGGTTCAGAATGTCATGCCATATTGTGACCTTATTTGCCTGTTTTTATGCGACGTACAATACGGTCAGTATTGTTTGACAGACCCTCCGCAGTATGTTTTTACAACTGCACATATGGGCAGCTTCGTATGTATTATGATATCAGGAAGGGAAGGAAATATATGAATAGTCTGAACTCGATTTCTCCGGCAGGTCTTGCGGTATTGTCCGCACTGGTCGGTGTTGCTTTTGTTTTTGCATTGGACAATGAAAGCCTTGATGTGTTAGGAAACGTCTTTGTGGGGATTGGCGGTATAATGCTCATTGCTTCAGCACAGGGAGATTATCTGGATGAAATCGGGAAAATAAAGCAGCAAAAGGAGTTGCTTGAAAAACAACTGGAGGCTCTCAGCAAAAGGAGAGGCAATGCTTTGTTATGAATGCCATAAATGAATGCTTTGCGGACCGTGCCATACTAAAGATACTGAAAACTTCATCATCATAGCTTTGATTCAAGACATTTCTCATGAGATTTCGTATCTATTATCAGAAGTAATATTCCATAAACCGGAATAAGTCAGCCAGAGGCATTGTAAAATGATATGAGAGGTGATAGTAGTGAGAAACACCATCAAAACGATAGTTGCCATCGGTATCATTGCAGTTCTGGTGTATATAGCACTGAAACTGCTCGGCTTTGCGCTCAGAGTCGTTCTTCCGATAGCTATCCTTGCTTTTATTGCGTACATCATTTATGTACTGGTCACAGGAAGAAGACCGCGTTTTTGATAAACGGCGGGCAAAAATCGGCGAATTGAGCAGATAAGCAGTCTGCAAAAAAGAACATGATCAAATAAGTGCTTTACAACAGCGCTCTGACTATGCTATAATTCATATGCATTGCCGGGGTGTAGCTCAGTTTGGTTAGAGTGCTTGCTTGGGGTGCAAGAGGTCGCCTGTTCGAATCAGGTCACTCCGACCATTGAAAATTGCGGGTCTTGCTGTTTTATCACTGTAGCAAACTGTTGTTTTCTACAGCAGTTTTACAGCAGTTGAGCCGTAAAACAGAATTCCTTTAGCGGGAGCTGGTGCCTCCTGCTAAAGAATTGATTCATCAGATAGCTCCTTTCGAGGGGCTATTTCCCTTTTCTATGGGCTGGATGAATAAAGTGCTCATTTTCTCTGCACCTTCCTTCTTCATGTCACTTGTCGAATGCCCATAAACTTCCGTTTTAAATGCCGGACTATCTTAAAAAGTTGGTATCTAAAATCAACATCAAATACCGTCCACTCATAATGAGGGTACGAAAAAACATCAATCAGAAAGATTGAATTTCCTGTTTATTCATACCATTAAGACATCGAAACGGTGAAGTACAGGCTTTGAGAAGATGGAAACCAAAAATCTGCTGGGCTGAAAGGAAAAAATAGAATATAATTGCTTCTGGACGGATTTACACCATGAGAATTCGTCTTTATCTACAATGAAAAAGAGGAAACCCCTTGCCTTATAAGTAGGGATTGCTAAAGAGGAAACCCTTTGCCTTTAAGTAAGGATTATGAAAGAGGAGATCCCATGCCTTTAAGTTTGGGTTGAAGCCGGTGGAAATCCCCACCGGCTTTGTTCTTGAATGATATCTTTCAATATCATCTGGTCTTTTTTATAGTGATATGAATAAAGGTATATGATATAATGGCGAGAGGTGAGCGTGATGGAAGATAAAAGTTTTGAACTTCTCACAAAGATGTACAGTGAATTCTCAGAGTTCAGGAAAGAAGCAAGCCAGAAATTCGAAGAAGTAAAATCCGATACTCAAAGGATTAGCTATCAGCTTGCTAAATTGGAAAACGACCACGGACATAAGCTGGATGTATTGTTTGACGGATACAAACAGCTTACGGAAGGCCAGGAAGAAATCAAATCTCAGGTAGCGGCACTGTATGCAATCCTTTGAATGGCTTCAACTGCATCCATGATATCTTTTTCAGTATTGAAGTATCCTGGACTGAACCTGACAGCTCCACGGTAATTAGTCCCAAGTACACTGTGTGCAGCAGGCGAGCAGTGAAGTCCCGCTCTGGTACATATCCCGTAATCCTTATCCAGTATGAAGCTAAGCTTTGCAGGATCCATATCTGCCAGATTCATGGCGACTATCCCGGAATTTCTGTTCCTGTCCCCGGAACTGTACAGTGTGACTCCCGGTATCTGCGACAGACAATCTGTCAAAAGTTCTGTCAGCCGGCTTTTATGCTCATGTATTCTGTCAACACCCTCCTTCATGACGTATCCGGCTCCTGTTCCCAGCCCTACGATACCCGGAGTATTCAATGTGCCGCTCTCCAGCATGTCAGGCATGATATCAGGTTGGTAAACATGCCCGGAGTTACTTCCCGTGCCTCCCTCCATGAGCGTTCTGAGCCTGATGCCCTCCCTTACGAAAAGACCTCCGGTGCCCTGTGGCCCCATCAGTCCTTTGTGGCCGGGAAATGCCAGCATATCTATCTTCAATGCTTCGACATCCACAGGCAGTGAACCCGCCCCCTGTGATGCGTCCACCAGGAACGGTATCCCGTATTCATGTGAAATCCGCCCTATATCAGCTATTGGCATGATTATCCCATTCACATTGGAAGACAGGGTACAGACTATCAAAACCGTGTTTCTTCTGATCTCTCTTTTTATGTCATAAGGATCGGTTTCCCCAAGCCTGTTCCCTCTCACCACAGAAACCTCTATGTCCAGGTCCCGCTCGAGAGTCCTCAGAGGGCGCATGACTGCATTGTGCTCCATTGCCGTCGTTATAAAATGACAACCTGGTGAAGCGAGGCCTTTGATGGCGATATTAAGTGCTTCTGTTGCATTTTTGGTGAATGCCAGCCGCATGGTATCTCTGATATTGAAAAGCTTGCAGACTTTGTCCCTGGCACTTGTCACAGCCATCCCGGCCATGAGTGACAAAGTATGGCCTCCTCTGCCGGGATTTGCACAGTATTCCCGCATACATCTGTCCATCTCCTGGCAGACACATGCCGGCTTAGGGAAAGATGTGGCAGCATTGTCAAGATATATCATAATAGCCCCTCGATATTTTAGTCCAGTAACATACTATGACACTCGTCGGGGGCTGTTAACTCATTCTTTACCTGAGTTGTTCTGTATCTTCAGGTCCTTACCTCTTTTGAGAAACTACTCCTTGTATTCGAGGGCTTTTCCTGCCAGTTTGAGCACAACGAGTGCTATGGCGCCGCCTGCTATCGCGGTGAACAACTGTGCCCAGCTAAAAAGTCCGGTCAATGTGGCTGCTTGCTGGGGCTTCATCTCGACCAGCGAAGTGAAGGCTGTTATCGCTCCATAAAGGAAGCCGAACTTCAGTACGGATCCCACAGCCACACCCAATACACTGCCGGAAACATTGCCCTGAGTTTTGTCTTTTTTCCTGAAAATCCAGAAGGCCAGGACTATTATGATATTCCCTGTTATTATGAATGGCGAGAACCCAAGTACAAGCGGAGCTATCGGTGCCTTATTGGTAAATGCCGATACGAGAGGAGCAATTACAGATATGGCAATGCCGCTCCACAAGCCTGCTGCAGCAGTTGCAACAAGCAATACCGCATTTACTACCGGTCCGACAACGAAGTTGTTGTACGGGATCAGTTTACCGAATATCTGAAATGCTATTGCGACCGCAAGCAGCAGTGCCGTGCGGGTCAAAAACCGGGTTCTGTTTTTCATGATGAATTCTCTCCAATTTTAATTTTGTCAAATAGATTATACCACTGTAGCATAAAAAAATATAGGTGCAGCAGCGCACCTATATGTACATGTGCCATTTTCTAAACACAGGCCCCCGGAAATCCTGCGGCCTTCCCTGCTATATCAGGACAGGTTCTATCTGCTTCCCGGCCAGCGCAGCTTTTATTGCAGGTATTATCAGTTCAAACTTTGCCATCAGGGAGTTGCATTTCTTTTGCGGGTCATCCTGCCCATAGGGTACGAAGAAAACATTTTTGCAACTCTGAAGAAACCCTATATTTCTTGCGTTGATCCCGAGACCATCGTTGGTGGACGGTGCCAGCAAAAGGGGTTTTCCGTTCCTCAGATGGGCCTTGCACGCCATTGTGACCGGTGTATCGGTGATGCCGTTTGCCAGCTTTGCCAGTGTGTTTCCGGTACACGGAGCCACTACAAGTATGTCTAACAATGCTTTAGGACCAATAGGTTCTGCTTCGGTTATCGTTTTTATGATTTTCCTGCCCGTCAGCGCCTCTATCCTCATTTTCCAATGGTCAGCACTGCCAAACCTGGTGTCATATCCATCCACTGCATATGATATGATAGGCGTTATCTCTGCACCTGTGGCTGTCAGTTTTTCCAGTTCGGCTATTACATTGGAAAATGTACAGAATGAACCGGTGAATGCAAATCCTATCTTCACATCATTCAACTGCATTTTTTACACCCCCAGTTCCTGCAGAATGTTGTATATGGTCTGTTTCATATAATTTGCGGCAGTCACCGGAGCTACCTTCCCCGGCAGCGACAGTGCCCATATGACTTTGATCCCAATCTGCCCGGCCTTCTCGAAATCCACCCCGCCCGGCTTGGATGCCAGGTCTATTACAAGGCTTTCCTTTTCTATCAGTTCCAGCTTTGCCTGGTCCAGTACCTTGTCTGGTATCGTATTTATGATCAGATCCATATCAGCCAGATATCTGTCCAATCCATCCATGTAAACTGAATTGATGCCGTAAGCTCTAAGCCATGCTGCATCTGAATACTTCCTGGTTGCAACATATACTTCTGCGCCCAGACCGGACAGCATTTTTGCCAGCACCTTGCCCAGTCTGCCGTAGCCAAGGATCAGGACCCTGCTTCCATTCAAAGTGACAGGCAGTTCCTCCATAGCGATCTGGATAGCACCTTCGGCTGTCGGTATAGCATTGAGGACAGCCATCTCCTCCCGCTCCAGTATGTCTATGGGACGAATATTATATGCCTGCGCCATCTGCATGATCTTGCCGTTTATCCTTCCTGCAATGAACAGTTGGGCTTTTTTCATGATTTTGAATACTTCACTGATATGTATTTTTTTATCATGGAATGGTGCGTTCAGCATTTCATTATCGCTCGTACAGGGCAAAGGGCCTATGATTATGTCGGAGCTGGCAATTGCAGTCTCCAGATCGTCTGTTTCCTGCAACTCCGAGCTGAAACCGGCATTTTTGAAGCCGAACAGATTGACACAGTGCCCATCAGAATGGATAGCTTCTGCCAGCTTGACATTCCTCAGGTCGCCACCGATCACAGTATATTCCCTTAACTCCATAATTTTACCTCCTGATGCTGGAATGAACATCCCCGATTTACCCGGAGTAAGTCTGCTGTGAATGCCGCATTAGCATGCTAATTCATTTTATGTATATCCCTGAAATCTAGTGCTTGTTTGGAAAAAGCCCCGACAAATGAAGTCAGGCCTGAAATTTCACTTTTCGCTGTATTAATCTGTGCGAAAAGCGAAATCTCAAGCCTGACTCCGGTTGAGAAACGATTAAGTTAAAATTTCAGATCTGACCCCAGTTCTGGAAATGCTCCTTGATATTCCCGACTACAGACATTCCTTTACTGCCCTTGCCGAATATATGACTGATCATCCTCACGATATCATCCATCGTGATCGAATCGATTTTTTTCAGTATTTCGTCCGGGGTATATATGTATCCCAGCAGCAATTCGGATTTGCCAATACTGTTCATCCTGCTGCTTGTGCTTTCAAGACCCAGGATATAGTTCCCTTTCATTTGCTCTCTCGCTCTTTCCAGCTCGGCCCGTGTTATCCCTTTCTCCCCTATAACCGCGATTTCTTCTTCGATGAGCTTCATCACCTCACCCAGGTTTTCCGGCTTCATACCTGCATATATGGTAAACAGGCCAGTATCCGTGTATGTTGTCGGGTATGAATATATAGAATACACAAGTCCCTTTTCTTCCCTTATCTTCTGGTACAGCCGCGAGCTCATGCCTCCGCCGAGTATACTGTTGACGGCAAGCAGAGGATATATGTCGTCGTCTCCGCTTTTTATTCCTTCAAAGCCCATGCATATATGTACCTGTTCGGTATCTTTTTCTCTGATACTTGTCTCAGGCCTGAATTCAACATGCTGAGACTCCTGGGTTTTTCCGCTTTTCGGTTCCCACGCCCCGAAATATTTCTCCAGCAGAGCTTCAAGCTGCTTTTCATCGAAATTGCCTGCCACTGAAATGACCGTATTGGGCTGGATATATCTTTCGCCCATGTACTCCTTTATCATCCGGCGATCTATATTCTTCAGTGACTCTCTCGTCCCCAGGATAGGTTTTCCGATGGAACTTCCTCTCCAGACAGTTTCGGAAAGCAGGTCATGTACCAGTTCCTCAGGTGAGTCTTCATACATGCTTATCTCTTCGAGGATAACCTGCTTCTCCAGTGCTATGTCCTTTGGATCGAATATGGAATTGAAAAACATATCGCTCAGCACATCCAGTGCAGTACCGATATGATCATCGAGAGTCCGGGCATAAAAACAGGTGCATTCTTTGCCTGTAAAGGCGTTGATCTGCCCGCCTATATTGTCGATGCATTCTGCTATCTGTGCCGCATTTCTTGTTTTGGTACCTTTAAAAAGCATATGTTCAACAAAATGAGATATGCCGTTGTTCTCCTGGTTTTCATCTCTGGATCCAGTTTTGACCCAGATGCCGGTCGAAACAGATCTTACGTATGGTATTTTTTCGCATACCACCCTAAGACCGTTGCTCAATGTAAACTTCCTGTGCATATTACCTCCTGGCATGTTTTCTGGAATTATCGTCCAAATAAAAAAGGACGGTCTCAACAGTTGCCCAAGCCGCTGCAGGACCGTCCCTGCCTTATCTTATCAGTGCTTCCCGGAATTGTTCTCCGGCAGCGCGTCTCTCCTTGAAAGGTTGATGCGGCCCTGCCTGTCTATATCCAGTACCTTGACAAGCATCTCGTCGCCGACCTTGCACACATCCTCGACCTTTGAAACTCTTCTGTTGTCCAGCTTGGAAATATGGACGAGCCCTTCCTTGCCGGGTGCAAATTCAACGAATGCGCCGAAATTCATGATCTTTGTCACTTTGCCAAGAAACACCTGGCCCGGCTGTACATCCTTAGCTATTGCTTCTATGATTGCCATTGCCCTCTTTCCGGCTTCTTCATCCGGTGTTGAGACAAATACCCTGCCATCGTCTTCGATATCGATCTTGACGCCGGTTTCATCGATTATCCTGTTTATTATCTTTCCGCCAGGACCGATAACTTCCCTGATTTTGTCCGGGTCTATGTCCATCCTGTACATCTTGGGGGCATACGGCGAAAGTGATTTCCTGGGCTCCTGTATGACTGGCGCTATTACTTCGTCGAGTATCTGGTGGCGGCCTTTTTTAGTAAGCTCCAGAGCTTGCTCGATAATCTCATACGTAAGCCCGTCAACCTTGATATCCATCTGGATGGCAGTGATGCCTTCCTTCGTACCTGCCACCTTGAAGTCCATATCTCCGAAGAAATCCTCGATACCCTGTATATCCATGAATGTGATGAATCTCTCCGGGTTTTCCTCATCTATGATCAGACCCGCGGAAATACCAGCAACGGGGGCCTTTATCGGTACTCCTGCATCCATGAGCGCAAGCGTACTTCCACATACGCTGCCCTGTGATGTGGAGCCGTTGGACATCAGAACTTCTGAAACCAGCCTGATGGCATAAGGAAATTCTTCTTCGCTGGGTATAACAGGCTCAAGTGCCCTTTCCGCAAGCGCACCATGCCCGATTTCTCTCCTGCCCGGGCCTCTTGAAGTTTTCGCTTCTCCAACACTGTAACCAGGGAAGTTGTAGTGGTGCATATACCTTTTTTCTTCCTCGAGATCCACACCGTCCAGCATCTGTGACTCACTTATGGATCCCAATGTAACGATGGTCATCACCTGTGTCTGGCCTCTCTGGAAAAGACCTGATCCATGTGCTCTAGGCAACAGTGACACTGCTGCAGACATAGGCCTGATCTCATCGAGTCTTCTGCCGTCCACCCTTTTCCCTTCTTTGAGTATATATTCCCTGACAATTTTCTTTTCGATTTTATACATTGCCTCTGAGATAATGGAAGCACTTTCGGGGAATTCTTCCGCCAGCTTCTGCTGCACTTCTTCAGTAAGAGCCGCCACACGGGAATCCCTTACAGTCTTGTCATCTGTCAGCACAGCTTTGCGCATTTCCTCATAGGCAAGGTCATATACCGCATCGTACAGTTCCTTTGGCACTTCTGCCGACTGATATTCGAATTTGGGCTTTCCTATTTCGGCTACGATATCATTTATGAATGCGGTGATCTTTTTGATCTCCTCATGACCTTTCTTGATCGCCTGCATCATGATTTCCTCAGATACTTCCTTGGCGCCTGCCTCGATCATTGTGATCTTTTCGCTGGTGCCTGCCAGTGTGACGTACATGTCACTCTTCTCTCTCTGTGCCGCATTGGGATTTATGACGATCTCGCCGTCGACGAGCCCCAACACAACGCCTCCTATAGGACCATTGAATGGTATGTCGGAAATACTGAGAGCAACAGATGTACCAATCATCGCCGCTACTTCAGGTGAATTATCCTGGTCGACTGAAAGTACCGTATTGATGACTACTACGTCATTTCTCAAGTCTTTCGGGAATAAGGGACGGATGGGTCTGTCTATGACTCTCGCGGTCAGCACAGCCTTTTCAGACGGCTTCCCCTCTCTTTTAATGAATCCGCCGGGTATTTTTCCGACTGCATACAGTTTTTCCTCATAGTCAACGCTGAGAGGAAAAAAGTCGATGCCTTCCCTCGGGGTAGCCGATGCTGTCGCTGTGGACAGTATAACTGTATCCCCGTATCTTACGAGCGCAGCGCCATTTGCCAACTGCGCCAACTGGCCGGTCTCTATGGTGAGATTCCTTCCGGCAAGTTCCATACTGAATGTTCTGTACATATTATGCCTCCTTCTTGTAATGCTGCATGACGGAAGAGGCAGTTGATACAGAAAACGGACACCAGAAACCATAAATCGTCTGTCATTCTTCGCTTTACAGATCCTGGTCTCTGTTCTCTGTCAACTACCGCATCATTCCGTCAGCAGATTGTTTTCGATTTAGTTTTTTATAAAGCTATTATTACACCATCATTTAAAAATAATGAGCGGGATAACCCGCCCACTATTATTTTCTGAGGTTGAGCTTCTCGATAACTGCACGATACCTTTCGATGTCTTTTTTCATCAGATAGTTGAGCAGACCCCTTCTCTGACCTACCATCTTCAGCAGACCTCTTCTGGAATGATGATCCTTTTTGTGCTCTTTGAGGTGTTCGTTGAGATGGTTGATCCTCTCAGTGAGAATGGCGATCTGTACTTCCGGTGAACCGGTATCGCTCTCATGCAGCTTAAATTTTTCGATTATTTCTGCTTTCTTTTCCTTTATCATTTTTTGCCTCCTTTTTCTTAAAACGCCGTGAGCCAAGTAACTGGTCGGAGCATCCAGCAACTGAGCCCATGGCCTTTTTAACCACACTGAAGTATTCTAACATATTATTCCCGTAAAGTAAATGATATATTTGATCAAAGATCAAACTTCCAGCTCATATCTCCTGCCCGCTATCTTTCTGACTTTGCCTGCAAAGCCTTCGATCCTGACGACGGGATACGATGTTCCAAATGAAAATTTCGTTAAAAAACTTTTCTGCATAAATTGTTTTGTAGGAAGCCATTTCTGCAAAACCATCTACCGCAAGTATAGTTTTTATGTTTAGATGGTCTCCTTATATTTCCACGGTTGACGTTGTTAGTATAATCAGGCAGTATTATCCTGAACTGCTTTAAATAAAGGAGATGATTTGGACATGCTGAAACGACTGTGTCTCATCGGCCTCACCATGATTCTGCTTGCATCGATGATGTTTCAACCGATGCCTTCAATGGCAGCCAGTGGTGATTGGCAATCTGCCGCCGAGTATCTTTATGAACTGGGCCTGTTCCGGGGTACCGGGACCAGCAGTGATGGCACACCTGTTTTTGAGCTTGAGCGCAGTCCAACCAGGACAGAGGCACTGGTCATGCTCCTGCGTTTGATGGGTCTGGAGCAGGAAGCATTGAACTCAAGCTACTCACATCCGTTCACTGATGTATCGGGATGGAGTGAGCCTTACATCGCCTATGCATATAACAAGGGGATCACAAAGGGAATTTCGCAGACCCGTTTTGGTTCAAATGACAAGGCAACGGCATCCATGTACGCAACCTTCGTGCTTCGTGCCCTGGGATATACCGATTCCGGCGACTCACCGGATTTCAGCTATTCGGGCTCGGTATCCTTTGCCGTAAAGATCGGGCTGGTCGACAGCCGCCTTCTGAACGATAATGAATTCACAAGGGGCGATGTTGCAGTCATATCCAAAAACGCACTGTCACAGCCCCTTCGCAATAGCAGTAAAACTCTTTTTCAGCGCCTGGCCGATGAAGGTATCATTAAAGACGCACCAAATCAGGGCAACGGTGACAAGCCTGGCCAGGACGATGAAAAGACAGACCTGACGGTACCGGTTAAGCACCACATTGACTACGGCACTTATATACCCAGGCAGACTTTGCTGAGCTTATTTCCAAAAATGGATAAGGTGCTGTACACGACTACGACAGAGGAAGATTTTACAGACCCTTACGGTGTGAAGGTGTCTGACAGATACGGTTTTGAGGAACTCATGTTTATCGATGCGCTGGCCAACGAGAAAATCTATGAACAGTACGGGTCGAAAAGCGGCGACATGGTGCGCCTGTTCCCAGGCTCGACTCTGTACCTGGCTGACAGCAGTTGTAATATTCTGGCCAGGTGTACTGTTCCCGAGAAAAATATAACTGAAATCATTTTCAGTTTGAAAGCCGGGATCGATGGAGCAATGCTCAATTCCGAATACCGCAAAATAGTGGATACGGTTTCTGAAAACTGGGGAAAGAACTTGTTCGAGCTCAGTAAGGAACAGTATAAATCTCAGGATGGCAAGTCGTCCTCCGTCCACCTTGTGAAAATGAACGGCGAATATGTCAGCGACGACTGGTACTGCGCAATCTGGGAATACAGCCCGGGGTTTGAAAGGGATCTCATCGGGGACGCTGAATATGCCATTGCGACCCCTTTATCTTGTTTTTTATCATATTCCTTTCTCCTGATCCTTTTGACTTACTCCCCTGCAATTATTCTCATTTCTGAAGGCATAAGTTCCACTTCGAACATTTTTATGTAAACATGAATATTATATACCAAAAGTGTATAGGAGGGATCCTGATGCTTGGCAACAATATAATGCCTGAGGCATACGCAAATATACCGTCAAATGTTTCTGCAGATGGCAAGGCAAAGACGAAAACAGCAGGCGCTCACGAAATATCCTGCAAAGACTTCGATATGTGCAAACTGCAGTATTACAACCCTCAGCCGATTGTCGGTGCAAGGCTTGCACATGCCTATGTGCCATTCCAGTGCCTTTGCTGCCTCTATCCACCGCTGCTGGGTCTCAAGCAGGGCACTATTTTCCCGGAACTCGACAGGCCGTATGGAGCCGATCCTGCATATTCGTATGACGGATGACTCCTGTTCCATTTTTCAGATTTGATTGGAGGTGTTTGGAATGAAAGATGCCCGTGAAAAAATGCTGAAGGAAATCCAGGCTCTTGAATTCATGGAAATAGAACTGAATCTCTATCTCAATACTCATCCGTATGATCAGCAGGCATTCATGATTTTCAGGAATACAGTACAGCAGCGCAAAATGCTGCGCGATAATTATGAGCGCATGTATGGTCCGCTGACTGCCTGCTCCAGCAATTCGTTCCCGTGGCCCTGGATCGAAAGCCCCTGGCCCTGGGAAGCCTGACAGACATTTCGGTATTACCTGTTACAAGAAGGAGGTTGTGTAAATGTGGGTTTATGAGAAAAAACTGCAATACCCGGTTAAAATAAAAAACTGCAATCCCAGGCTTGCCAAATACATCATCACGCAATACGGCGGGCCTGACGGCGAGCTGGCAGCTTCACTCAGATATCTGAGCCAGCGTTACAGTATGCCGACGGAAGTCGCAAAGGCAACACTTAATGACATCGGCACCGAGGAATTAGTACCAATATGTTATCAGTGATAGCAAATAAAATACCCGCAACCCCTTGTAATTCAAGGAATTGCGGGCGTTTATACTTATGTATATTATTATTGCTCCGCTGCTACTGCAAAGTACTCCTGTGATTTGCGAGCTATACGAGCTAAGATTTCATCAATATCTTTATCAAGACGATTATAACAGTAATCATCACAAATCTTTATTCGGGTGTTACCTATCTTAAACTCCTCTACTACATTGTTCTTTTTTCTTTCCTTATTCTCCTCAGCCACGCATACACCACCTCTTGGTAATGTATATGCTACTGCTGATTGTCCTCTTGCCATTGATATACCCCCAATAAACTTATTTTTATGG
>Ga0116181_1000562_pt1 | contig 33924 bp, 34 predicted proteins | sample AD_UKC075_MetaG_FD_89752 | JGI IMG/M metagenome (GOLD analysis project Ga0116181, IMG submission 89752) | Active sludge microbial communities of municipal wastewater-treating anaerobic digesters from USA - AD_UKC075_MetaG | ecosystem: Engineered > Bioreactor > Anaerobic > Digestate | place: USA... | reverse complement strand
ATCTGAACAGCAACTTCATGCACCACTCGGTCAAGGAGATCCGCAACGTCTCCGATGCCCGCTTCCTGCTGGGCGAGCTGCGCCGGCACGAGAAGGACATGGTCATCCACTACGAGGATGGCGTGGCCGTGCTGAAGGCGCGCGAAGCCTGGCTCGCATCGCTGAAGGGCACGCGCGCCGCCTTCGAACACATGCTCGAAGGCGAGGAAGACGAGGACAACCCGATGGCGCGCGATGCGCTGAAGGCGCTGACCGCCTACGAGGCCGTCACGGCCAAGGTGCTGGAACAGATCCAGACCGGCGCCTACGACACGGCCATCGCCGCCGACAAGATGCTGGCCATGGCCAAGCAGCAGGTGCGCACGGCCGAGGAGAAGCTGGCCGCGATCGACAAGGTGATGGCCGCCGACGCAGAGCAGACACGCGCCGACTTCGAGGCCGAGCTGCAGCGCACGATGTGGCTGTTCCTGGGGACGCTGGGCGTGGTGGTGGTGGTGGTGGTGCCGCTGACCCTGCTGAACTCCAGCTCGATCCTCGCGCCGATGCAGCGCGCCCGGACGGTGGCGATGGCGATTGCCGAGGGCGACCTGACCCAGCCCGTGCCCACCGAAGGCGCCGACGAGGCGGCCGACCTGCTGCGCGCCCTGGCCCACATGCAGGGCGCCCTGGGCCGCCTGGTGGGCGAGGTGCGCGAGGCCAGCGGCAGCATCCACACCGCCGCCAACGAGGTGGCCTCGGGCAACACCGACCTGAGCGGCCGCACCGAGCAGGCCGCCGGCAGCCCGCCCTGGTCGAGGAGAGCGCTGCCGCCGCCGAAAGCCTGAAGGAGCAGGCCCATCGCCTGAGCCAGGTGGTGGGCACCTTCCGCGTCGGCAGCGAGCCGCAGGGCGCCACGCCGCCACCGGCCTATGCCGGGCCGCAACCGCTGCCGCAGGCCCAGGCAACGGCGCCAGCCACCAACACCACAACCACCACCCCCGCCGCCCGCAGCGCCCCGCGCTCCGCACGCCAGCCGGTGCGCCATGCCGCGCCGGCACCGCAGGCCGTCGCCCCGCAGGCAAACCCCACGGCCGACGCCGACTGGGAAACCTTCTGACTCAACCCGGCGCGAATCCTGCCGACATCACCGGGAGAAGCGGGCCTTCCGCCGACCCCATCCGCCACCCATCCGCCACACGGAGCACCACCACCATGGACATGATCACCGACGCCGCCCAGGTGGCGCGCCACGAAGCCAACCGCGCCATCCAGGCCGCCGGCAGCCGCAGCGGCAGTGCCGCCGGCAGCCAGGCCGCGCATGGCGAGTACCTCACCTTCCGCCTTGGTGCCGAGGAATACGGCATCGACATCCTGCGCGTGCAGGAGATCCGCAGCTACGAGCAGCCCACCCGCATCGCCAACGCGCCGTCGTTCCTGAAGGGCGTGGTCAACCTGCGCGGCGTGATCGTGCCCATCGTCGACCTGCGCCTGAAGCTGGGCTGCGATTCGGCCGAGTACAACCACTTCACCGTGGTGATCGTGCTGAACGTGCGCGGCCGCGTCGTCGGCGCGGTGGTCGATTCGGTGTCCGACGTGCTGGAACTGTCGGGCGAGGCGATCCGCCCGGCGCCGCAGCTCAACGCCAACATCGACGCCGGCTTCATCACCGGCATCGGCAGCGTGGGTGAGCGCATGCTGATCCTGATGGACATCGAGGCCCTGATGGGCAGCAGCGACATGGGCTTGATGGACGGCTTGGCCGACTGAGGGCCGACCCGCCACAACGGGCGCTTCGGCGCCCGTTGCGCTCTGCGGGCGCAGACAAGGGACGCAAATGAACATCTCGGCACGACTGTGGCTGCCCACCCTGACGGTGGCGGCCGTCTTCACCGTGATCGGCGCCGCGGTCGCCATGCGCACCGGCGGCCAGATCGAGCGCAGCACCGCCGCACTGCAGGACAGTGAGAAGAAGCTCTACGACGCCGCCGCCTAGCGCGGCCACACCCAGGCCAATGCGGTGCGGGTGGTGGCCAGCCTGTCGTCGGCCGACCCGGCGGTCGAGGCCCAGTTCAAGCCCGAGATCGCCGAGACCTCGGCCAAGATCAGCGAGATCCAGAAGCGCGTCGATGCCGCCGCGGTCTCGCCGGCGGAGCGCGCCGCGCTCGACCGCATCGCCGAGACCCGCAAGGCCTACATCGCCGCACGCGACGCGGCCGGCAAGGCCAAGGCCGCCGGTGACGCGAGCAACGCCCGCACGATGCTGGCCGAGAAGGTGCAGCCGGCCATCGCCACCTACCTGGCGGCGCAGCAGGCCTATGTCGACCTGCAGCACGACCGCGCCGACCAGGTGCGCGCCGACACCAGTGCCGAACGCAGCCGCACCGTGGTGCTGGTGCTGGCGCTGATGGCCGCGGTGGTGGCCGGCCTGGCGCTGTCCACCCTGATGCTGGTGCGCGCGATCTGCCGGCCGATGAACGACCTGGTCGACGTGGCAAGGCGCATCGGCGACGGCGAGCTGGACGTGGCGGTGGACACCGGCCGCAGCGACGAGATCGGCAGCGTGCAGCAGGCCCTGGCCAGCATGCGCGACGCCCTGCGCGGCATCGTCGGCCAGGTGCGGCAGTCGGCCGAGTCGATCCAGGTGGCCAGCACCGAAGTGGCCAGCGGCAACATCGACCTGAGCCAGCGCACCGAGGAAACCGCCAGCAACCTGCAGCACACCGCCGGCAGCCTGCAGCAGCTGACCGCCAACGTGCGCCAGAGCGCCGACGCCGCCGCCCAGGCCAACCAGCTGGCCGCCAGCGCCCAGAGCGTGGCGCGCCGGGGTGGCGAGGTGGTGGGCCAGGTGGTCAGCACCATGGACGAGATCAATGCCTCGTCCAAGCGCATCGCCGACATCATCGGCACCATCGACGGCATCGCCTTCCAGACCAACATCCTGGCGCTGAATGCGGCGGTGGAAGCGGCCCGTGCGGGAGAACAGGGCCGCGGCTTCGCGGTGGTGGCCAGCGAGGTGCGCAGCCTGGCCCAGCGCAGCGCCGAAGCGGCGCGCGAGATCAAGGTGCTGATCGGCACCAGCGTCGACAAGGTGGAGACCGGCGCCCGCCTGGTGCAGGAGGCCGGCAGCACCATGGGCGAGATCGTGGCCAGCGTGCAGCGCGTGACCGACGTCATCGGCGAGATCACCGCTGCCGCCGGCGAGCAGAGCGAGGGCATCGCCCAGGTCAACGGGGCCGTCGCCAACCTGGACCAGATGACGCAGCAGAACGCCGCCCTGGTCGAGGAAAGCGCCGCCGCCGCCGAGAGCCTGAAGGAGCAGGCCCTGCGCCTGACCGCGTCGATGCAGGTCTTCCGCCTGTCGGGCCACGGCGGCGACACCGCGGTGGCCGTGCCGCCGCCGGTGGTGCGGCCGGTCGCAGCGCCGAAGCCCGCGGTCCGCGTCGAACCGCTGCCCCGCCCGGCCGAAGCTGCGCAGGCCGCGATCAGCCAGGCACGTGAAACGTCGAAGCCGGTCAGCCCGCCGTCCCACGACGACTGGGAAACCTTCTAACCCCCCCCCCCGAAGCGGCTGCGCCGCTCCCCCCCGCTGGGGGGCGCCGCCAGCGGCCCGGCAAAGCCGGTTCCGCGGCGACCGCTTGGTTCGACCGGCGTCAATCTGCCGCGCGGCGCAGCGTCTCCATCACCGGCCGGCGCAGCACCTCGCGCAGGCCCCACCAGCCGGCGCCCAGGGCCAGCAGCGCGCCGGCCGCCGCACCCGCCAGCGGCACCCAGGGCGACGGCGCCCAGGTGAAGCCGAACACCTGGCGTGCCAGCACGCCGCCCAGCACCACCGCCGCCACTGCGGCCAGCGCACCGGCCAGGGCGCCCACGCCCAGCAGCTCGGCGCGCTGCATCTGGCGCAGCAGGCTGCTGCCGGCGCCCACCGCCCGCATCACCGCGTATTCACGTGCCCGGTTCTCACGCGTGGCGCTGACGGCGGCAAACAGCACCACCAGCCCCGCGGCCAGGGTGAAGCCGAACAGGAACTCCACCGCCCGCACCACCTGGTCCAGCACCTTCTGCACCTGGGCCAGGCTGGCCGACAGGTCCACATTGGTCAGGTTGGGAAACTGCCGCGCCAGCGCCCGGTCGAAGCCCGGCTGGCCATCGGGTGCGCGGAAGGCGCTGATGTAGGTCAGCGGCAGGTCGTCCATCTGCGACAGCGGGAACATCACGAAGAAGTTCACCCGCATCGAGCCCCAGTCCACCTTGCGCAGGCTGGTGATGCGCGCCTCGCGTGTGATGCCGGCGATGTCGAAGCGCAGGCGGTCGCCCAGCTTCAGCCCCAGCGTGCCGGCCAGGCCCTCCTCCACGCTCAGGCCGTCGGCCTCCTCCGGCACCCAGGTGCCCGCGGCCAGCAGGTTGTGCGCCGGCAGCTGGCCGGCATGGCTGAGGTTGAACTCGCGCTCGACCAGGCGCTGGGCGCGGTCGTCGCTGTAGCGGCCCGGGCCCACCGCCTGGCCGTTGATCGCCACCAGGCGGCCGCGGATCATCGGATACCAGTCGTAGCGGGCCACGCCCGCGGCCTTCAGCGCCGCCTGGAAGGCCTCGCCCTGGTCGGGCTGCAGGTTGATGACGAAGCGGTTGGGCGCATCGGCCGGCGTGGCGGCGCGCCAGGCGCCGATCAGGTCGGTGCGCAGCAGCACCAGCAGCATCAGCGCCAGCAGGCCCACCGCCAGCGCCGACACCTGCAGCACCACCAGGGCCGGCCGCGCCGCCAGCTGGCGCGTGGCCAGCGCCAGCCAGCGCGGCGCGCCGGCCTGCGGCACCACCCGGCGCAGCAGCGCCACCGCGCCCCAGGCCAGCAGCGCGAACACGGCGATCGCCGCGGCAAAGCCACCCACCGCCAGCAGGCCCATGCGGGTGTCGGACGACGCGGCCATCAGCAAGGCCGCAAAGCCCGCCGTGCCGGCCAGCAGCACGCCGGCCGAGGCGGCCCGCGGCTGGCCCAGGTCACGCCGGATCACCCGCAGCGGCGGCACCTGGGCCAGCTGCAGCACCGGCGGCAGGCCGAAGGCGCACAGCAGGGTCATGCCCACGCCCAGGCCGAACAGCGCCGGGCCCGGCGTGGCCGGCGGCAACTGGGCGTCGAGCAGGCCGGCCAGCAGGCTGACGAAGACGAAGTGCACGCCGAAGCCCAGCAGCACGCCGGCCCCGCTGGCGATGAGGCCCACCGCCAGCAGCGCCAGCGCATGCGCCGCGGCCATCGACCGTTGCGGCGTGCCCAGCACGCGCAGCATCGCGCAGTCGTCCAGGTGGCGCTGGGCATGGTCGCGCGCGGCGATCGCCACCGCCACCGCCGCCAGCAGCGCCGCCAGCAGCGCCACCAGGTTCAGGAAGCGCTCGGCGCGGTCCAGCGTCTGCTGCATCTCGGGCCGGCCGCTCTGCAGCGACTCGACGCGCACGCCGCGCAGCGTGTTGTCGGCCTGGCCCCTGCCCACCTCGGCATCGGCCCAGCGCAGGAACTCGCGCACGCCGGTGTCGGCGCCGCCCCGGTTGCCCGGCGCCGCGACCATCAGCCGCCAGGTGACGCGGCTGGCGGGCTGCACCAGGCCGGTGGCGGCCAGGTCGGCATCGTTCATCAGCACCCGCGGCGAGAAGCCCAGGAAGCCGGTGCCACGGTCAGGCTCCTGCACCACCAGGCGCGTGATGCGCAAGCGCTGCTCGCCCAGCAGCAGGCTGTCGCCCAGGTCGAGCTGCAGGCCGTCGAGCACCCCCGCTTCCACCCACACCGTGCCGGGCTCGGGCGCGGCGGCCAGGTCCTGCACCGGGCCATCGGTCTTCTGCTTCAGGCGCAGCGCGCCGCGCAGCGGGTAGGCCGCGCTCACCGCCTTCACCGACACCAGGCGCGCCTCGCCGCCGCGTTCGTCGGGCGCCCGCGCCATGCTCGGAAAGCTGGCGCTGGTGGCCTGGCGCAGGCCCAGCGCCTTGGCGCGCTCCGCAAAGGCTGGCGGCGGCGGCTTGTCGCTGGCGATCACCGCATCGCCGCCCAGCAGGGCGCCGGCGTCGCGCGCCAGCGCCGCCTCCAGCCGGCTGGCGAAGAAGCCCACCGCGGTCAGCGCAGCGACGGCCAGCATCACCGCCACCATCAGCAGCCGCAGTTCACCGGCGCGGAAGTCGCGCCAGCCCTGGCGCCAGGCCAGGCCGAGGATGGAGATGCGCAGCGTGTGACTCGTCATGGGCCGGCACGGTACACGAGCGGCCGAAGTCCTCAGCGGCCCGGGGCATCGTGGCGTTTGAATCCGCCATGCAGCGGCTTCGAATCCCGGCGCCGGGCGCCGCTGCTGTAATCAGCGCCATGGACACCACCACCGCCCCCCTGGCCCCGATCTTCCTGTCCCACGGCTCGCCGATGACGGCGCTGGAGCCGGGCGAGGTCGGCCCGTTCTGGCAGCGCCTGGGCGCGGCCTTCGATGCAGGCAGCCGGCCGCGCGCCATCCTGGCGGTCTCGGCGCATTCGCTGGCGCGTGAGCCGCTGCTGATGGCTGCCGCCCAGCACGAGACGGTGCACGACTTCGGCGGCTTCCCGGAGCCGCTGTACCGCCTGCGCTACGACGCCCCCGGCGCGCCGGATCTGGCGCAGCAGGTCGCCGGCTTGATCCGCGGCGCTGGCCTGCCGGTGCATGTCACCGACGACGGCGGCCTGGACCACGGCATCTGGGCGCCGCTGCGCTTCATCTGGCCCGAGGCCGACATCCCCGTGCTGCCGCTGGCGTTTCCGCCCGACTGGAGCCCGTCCAGGCTGATGGCCCTGGGCCGGGCACTGGCGCCGCTGGCGCAACAGGGCGTGCTGGTCTACGGCAGCGGCAGCCTGACGCACAACCTGCGCCTGCTGTTCGGCGTGGCCCAGCGGCCGGCGCTGGACGCGCCCGAGATGCCGCAGAGTGCGGCCTTCCGCACCTGGTTCGCCGAGCGCGGCGCCGCCGCCGACTGGGCCGCGCTGGCCGACTACCGCCGCCAGGCGCCGCACGCGGTGCTGATGCACCCGACCGACGAGCACCTGCTGCCGCTGTACGTGGCCGCCGGCGCGGCAGGCGCCAGCCCGCAGGCCGTGCGCCTGCACGGCAGCCTGACCTACGGCTGTTTGGGCATGGACGCCTATGCCTTCGGCGACGCGGCCCCGGCACTGGCGCAGCGGGTGGCCGAGGCAGCGATTCCAGCCTGACCCTCGGCCGCGCCTGCGGGCCTCACTTCGCCGGCAGGCCGCCCACCACGCCCTGCACCAGCCAGTCCATGCGGCTGACTGCGGCGTCGTCCAGGGTGCCGCTGGCCAGCCGGCTGCGGCCGGTGTTGTCGACCAGGGGCGCGGCAAAGGGCTGCAGCTGGCCGGCCATGATCGCCTGCTGGCGCTGCTGCAGGCCGGCCTTCAGCTCGGCCGGCAGGGCGGGCTTGACCGCGCTCAGCTGCACCAGGCCGTCCTGCAGGCCGCCCCACAACGGCGTGTTGCGCCAGCGGCCGTCCAGCACCGACTGCACCACCCGCGTGTAGTGGCCGCCCCAGTGGTGGGTGACCGCCGCCAGCTGCGCCGTCGGTGCGAAGCGCGCCATGTCGCTCTGGTAGGCCAGCAGGGCCACGCCCTTCTCCTCGGCCACCTGGGCCACCGCGGGCGAGCCGCTGTGGTTGGTCAGCATGTCGGCGCCCTGGTTGACCAGGGCCAGCGCCGCCTCGCGCTCACGTGCGGGGTCGAACCAGGCGTTCAGCCACACCACCCGCACCTCGGCCTTCGGGTTGGCCGCGCGCATGCCCAGGGTGAAGGCGTTGATGCCCTGCACCACCTCGGGCACCTGAAAGCCCGCCACGTAGCCGGCGATGCCCGCCTTGCTCTGCCGCCCGGCCAGCCAGCCCGCCAGCCAGCGCGCCTCGTAGTAGCGGGCGTTGTAGGTGGCCAGATTGGCCGCCGTCTTGTAGCCGCCGGCATGCTCGAACTTCACTGCCGGAAACTCGGCCGCCACCTTCAGCGCCGGCTCCAGGTAGCCGAAGCTGGTGGCGAAGATCACGCCGCAGCCCTGCGCCGCCAGGTCGCGCATCACGCGCTCGCTGTCCGGGCCTTCGGCCACCGATTCGACCACGCGGGTGCGCACCCGCGCGCCCAGTGCCTGCGCCATCGCCAAGCGGCCCAGGTCATGCTGGTAGGTCCAGCCGGCCTGGCCCACCGGGCTCACGTAGACGAAGCAGGCCTGCAAGGGTGCGGGCGCCTGAGACTGGGCGGGAAGGGCTGCAGACAGTGCAGCGGCTGCCAGCACGCCCAGGCGGGCGCGCGAGAGGTTTTTTGACATGGTTGTCCTCGACATGACCCCGGGAAAAACGAACGCCGGCTTCGGGGGCACGAAGCCGGCGTCTGGAACGCAGATTGTCGCCGATGTCAATCGGCAGGCGGCTCGGCGACGTCCGCGGGCGCCCGCAGCGTGATGCGCACGCCGGTCAGCGCGACCACCTGGCCGGCGCGCAGCTTGGCGGTCTTGCGCAGTTCGTCGCGCCCGTCCACCTGCACGCGGCCCTCGGCCACCAGGGCCTTGGCCGCGCCACCGCTGGGTGCGATCCCGGTGGCCTTGAGCAGGCGGTCCAGGGTGATGAACTCGCCGCGCAGTTCGAAGGTCAGCAGTTGCATGGGGAAGCGCCAGGCAAAGCCGCGATTGTCATGGGCCGGCTGCAAGAATCCTGGGCATCCAACCGTTCGCGCCCCGACGCCATGCAACGCACCGGCACCATCCTTCGCTTCGACACCGAACGCGGCTTCGGCTTTCTGCGCTGCCCGCAATCCACAACCGACGTCTTCTTCCACGTGCGCGACATGGACTGCCGTGCAGGGCCTCCGGTCGTCGGCATGCGGGTCGACTTCGAGGAGATCCATGTCGGCGGCAAGGGCCCGAGGGCCATGGCGGTGCGCCCGCACGGCCAGCCGGCGACGAAGCAGGTGCCGAGCCGCTCCGTGGACCAGCGTGAGTCGGGCCGCGCGGACCGTGCACGCGAGGCAGGGCCTCGTCTGCGCAGCGGTCCGACGGCCAGCCCGGTGCTGTTCTGGCTGGCGTTGAGCCTGGAAGTCGGCCTGCTCGGCTGGTGCGTCGCCAATCAACGCGTGTCACCGGCAACACTGCTCGCCGGCCTGCTGCTCAACCTCGTCACCTTCTGGCTCTACTGGCACGACAAAGATGCTGCACAGCGCCAGACTTGGCGGGTGCGGGAGAACACCTTGCACCTGATGGCATTGTTCGGAGGCTGGCCCGCGGCTTGGTGGGCTCAGCAATTGCTGCGGCACAAGTCGCGCAAGCCGTCCTTCCGCAGCACCTACGCGGCGACCGTGATCGGACATCTGCTGTTGCTGGCCGCCATGGCCGGACTGTCCGCGCCGCGCTGATGGGGACAGGCACGACGCATGGCAGACTGCCCGCATGCCGCCGCCCGCCCTGCCCAACAGCCCTGCCGCCGAGCGCAACAAGGGCCCGATCCTGGCCCAGCTGCAGCGCCTGCTGCCGGCCGGCGGCCATCTGCTGGAGATCGCCGCCGGCACCGGCCAGCATGCGGCGCACATGGCCGCTGCACTGCCCGGCTGGCAGTGGCAGCCGACCGACCCGGCACCGCAGGCCGTCGACTGGATCACCCAGCGCATCGCCGCCCAGCCGCTGCCCAACCTGCGGCCGCCACTGTGCCTGGACGTGCTGTCCGAGCCCTGGCCGCTGCCAACGGGTGCGCGGTTCGACGCCATTTTCTGCGCCAACATGCTGCACATCGCGCCCTGGGCCTGCTGCACGGCGCTGATGCGTGGCGCCGCGCACTGGCTGCAGCCCGGCGGGCTGCTGGTCACCTACGGCCCCTACTTCGTGCAGGGCGAGCCACCCGCGCAGGGCAACACCGACTTCGACGCCGACCTGCGCGGGCGCGACCCCGCCTACGGCATCCGCTGGCTGCATGACGTGCAGGCCGAGGCGGTGACGGCCGGCCTGCAGTTCGTCGAGCGGGTGCCGATGCCGGCGAACAACCTGGTGCTGGTCTTCCGGCGCTGACCGCGCTGACGACCATGACCGACGATCCCGCCACGCATTGGCTGACCGTGCTGCCCGGCGGCTGGCGGCTGCCGGTGCGCCCGGGGCAGACCCTGCTGCTGGCCGCGCTCGATGGTGGCGTGCGGCTGGCGCGCTCCTGCCGCAACGGCACCTGCCGCACCTGCTTGGCGCGCGTGGTGAGTGGCCAGGCACACCACACCATCGACTGGCCGGCCCTGCTGGCCGAGGAGAAGGTCGACGGCTGGATCCTGCCCTGCGTGGCCGCGGCCGACGGTGACCTGACCATCGAAGCCCCCGGCGCGACGGAACTTCCCCCGCGCGCCCGCGCTCCTTCGCGAACCTGATCCACCCACCGGAGACGCCCATGCGCCAGCCCCTGCTCGCCCTGTTGTCTGCCGCGCTGTCGGCGACCGTGCTGACCTCGCCCGCCCACGCCGGCCGGGCCGAGGTGACCTACGACCACCCCGAGCGCTACACCGACGCCGGGCGCGGACGCGATGCCGAATCGGCGCGCCGGACCCTGGCCAGCCATCTCGCGGACCTGGCGCAGCAGCACCTGCCGGCCGGCCAGCAACTGGCCATCGTGGTCACCGACATCGACCTGGCCGGCCAGGTGCCGCCGACGGTGGCGGCACGCCATGGCGAGGTGCGGGTGCTGGGCCGCAACGTCGACTGGCCGCGCATCGCCCTGCGCTACACCCTGCGCGATGGCGAGCGTGTGCTGGCCGAGGGCAGCGAGGAGGTGGCCGACATGGCCTACATGCAGCATGGCGGGTTGCCGGCGGGCAACGGCGCCTTGCCCTACGAGCGCCGCATGCTCAGCGACTGGTTCGAGCGCCGCTTCACGGCCGCCACGGCCGCCGGCAAGTAGCCGGACCGCGCTACCGGGCGGCCTTGCTGCGGCGCACCGGCTTCGGCTCCAGCGCCGCATGCAGCGCCAGGTAGTCCTGCGTCAGCCGGTGGCGGGCATCCAGGTGCACCATGGGCAGCGCACGCTGGTGCGACTCCTTGATCTTCACGCTGGCGCCCAGGTAGGGCTGCAGCACCGGCAGGCCTTCGTCGATCAACTCCTGCACCAGTTGCTGCGGCAGGTTGGCACGCGGCTGGAACTGGTTGACCACGATGCCGGTGACGGCCAAAGCCGGGTTGTGGTCGGCCCGGATCTCCTGCACGTTCTCCATCAGCGCATACAGCGCCCGGCGCGAGAAATCGTCGCAGTCGAACGGGATCAGGCAGCCCTGGGCCGCGATCAGCGCCGAGCGGGTGTAGAAGTTCAGTGCCGGCGGCGTGTCGATGTAGATGCGGTCATACCGCTCGCCCAGCGCGTCCAGCGCATCGCGCAGCTTGTAGATCTTGTAGCGCGACTCCAGCTTGGCGTGCAGTTCGTCCAGCTTGGGGCTGGACGGCAGCAGGTCCAGGTGCGCGAACGGCGTGGCGGTGATGAACTCCTCCGTCGCCTGGTTGCGCAGCGTGAACTTCAGCGTCTGGTCGAAGAACTCGGCCGCGCTGTCGCGCGGCTCGTCGGCACCGGCGCCCAGCAGGTAGCGCGTGCTGTTGCCCTGCGGGTCCAGGTCGACCACCAGCGTGCGCAAGCCCTGCTGGGCGCTGATCGCGGCGAGGTTGCAGGTGATGGTGGACTTGCCCACCCCGCCCTTCTGGTTGAAGACGACATAGCGCATGGTGCTGAAGGCTCCGCAAACGTTCGGACGGTGGTGCGATCATCGGATTGTGCACCGCAGCAAACTCGCCGCCGCAACGGCGCGGCGAACAGCACGGGCAAACCGCCGCTGTTCGTCGTCTGGCTGTCACACGGTGCAGCGATACTGACTCCGTCAAGGCGACAACCGACTGCACCACTGGGCAGAGACCGGAACCCGTCACCGGCGCCGACACACCTTGGGTGGAGCCTGCATCACAGGCCTCTTCCCTGCGCATCAAGGGCCACCACCGGTGGCCCTTGGCCTTTGTGGCGTGACATCGCGTCGGCCGCACCCGCCCGGGGCCGGAGCGCCCGGCGCGATGCCGTATGCTCCCGGGGCTTCGACGTGCCGCAGGCGCACGTCAGCCACCCAAAGGAGCACGCCTTGGCGACCCCGAACTACGGATACGAGAAACGCCAGCGTGAACTGGCCAAGAAGCGCAAGGCCGAAGAGAAGAAGCTCAAGAAGCAGCAAGGCGGCAGCACCAGCCCCGACGACGCGCCCGACGCGCAGGCGCCCGCCGAACCCGCCGCCGACACCCCGCAGCCGCCGTCCGCCGGCTGATCCGGCGTCCACCGGGCACAAAAAAACCGCAGCGTCTCCGCTGCGGTTTTTGTTTGGGCCAGCCGCTGCTTACAGCGCGCGGATGTTGGCCGCCTGCAGGCCCTTGGGGCCTTCCTTGACTTCGAACTCGACGCGCTGGTTCTCGGCCAGGGTGCGGAAGCCGCCGTTGTTGCGGATCTCGCTGAAGTGGGCGAATAGGTCCTTGCCGCCGTTTTCAGGCGTGATGAAGCCGAAGCCCTTGCCATCGTTGAACCATTTGACGACGCCGGTCTGGGTGGTATTGCTCATGGAGATGTTCCTCAGAGTCTGTGGATGAAGAAAACAACCGCGCAGGCACACGCCAGCGCGGACAGAGACACTCAAGAAACGTCGAACCGGGAGTTCATCAAACCTGGCCGGCCTTCGGTGCTGCTGCCTTGTTGGGGCGCCGCAGCCTGGGGCGGTACGGGGATAAGACCTTGTGGAAACGGTCTCGTGCATGTCTGTGCGGCCAATGTAACAGGGTTTCGACGCGGCCGTCTGTCAATCACCCCGTGCACGGCCAGGGCGCCTAGAGCAAGCTCCCCAGCCTAGGGATGGCCGGAATCGGCTGGCTATGATCGATCGACAGGCCGTTCTGTGGCCGGATTCGATCTCTGGAGACGCCGGGATGTACGACTACGTGGTGATCGGTGCCGGCTCCGCCGGCTGCGTGCTGGCGGCGCGCCTGAGCGAGGACCCGCAGGTCAGCGTGGCCCTGCTGGAGGCGGGCGGCGCCGACAGCAGCGTGCTGATCCACTGCCCGGCCGGCCTGGCGTTGATGGCCAAGGCCGCCAAGGACCTGAACTGGCGCTTCCAGACCGTGCCCCAGCCCGGCCTGGGCGGGCGCCGCGGCTACCAGCCGCGTGGCCGGGTGCTGGGCGGGTCCAGCTCGATCAACGCGATGATCTACATCCGCGGCCAGCATGAGGACTACGACGGCTGGGCCGCCGAGGGCAACCCGGGCTGGTCGTTCGACGAGGTGCTGCCGTACTTCCGCCTGGCCGAGGGCAACCTGCGCGGCGGCGATGCCCTGCATGGCGGCGACGGCCCGCTCAGCGTGCAGGACCTGCGCTGCCCGAACCCGCTGGCGCAGCGCTTCATCGATGCCGGCGTGCAGGCCGGCCTGCCGCTGAACAGCGACTTCAACGGCCCGCAGCAGGAAGGCGTGGGCTGGTACCAGGCCACGCACCGCAATGGCGAGCGCTGCAGCACGGCCAAGGCCTACCTGGTGCCGGCGCTGGGGCGGCCGAACCTGACGGTGCTGACCGGCGCCCAGGCCATGCGCATCGGCTTCGAGGGCCGCCGCGCCAGCAGCGTCGAGTTCCTGCAGGACGGCACGCGCCGCAGCATCGCGGTGCGTGGCGAGGTGCTGCTGGCCGCCGGTGCGCTGCAGTCGCCACAATTGCTGATGACCAGTGGCGTGGGCCCGGGCGAGCAGTTGCAGCGCTTCGGCATCCCGGTGCTGCACGACCTGCCCGGCGTCGGCGCCAACCTGCACGACCATGTGGATGTGGTGCAGGTGGTCGACACGCCGGGCTCGACCGAGTCCTTCGGCCTGTCGCTGGCGGCCGCGCTGCGCCTGCCGGGCGACATCCGCGACTGGCGCCAGCGCCGCACGGGCCGGCTGACGACCAACTTCGCCGAGGCCGGCGCCTTCTTCCGCAGCCGCGCGGGCGAGGCCGTGCCCGACATGCAGCTGCACTTCGTCATCGGCAAGCTGGTCGACCATGGCCGCAAGCCGGTGTTCGGCCATGGCTACTCGTGCCACGTCTGCCTGCTGCACCCGAAGAGCCGCGGCAGCCTGCAACTGGCCAGCCCCGACCCGCTGGCCGCGCCGCTGATCGACCCCGCCTTCCTGGCCGACCCAGACGACCTGGCGCGGTTGCTGGACGGCTTCAAGCGCATGCGCCAGGTGCTGGCGCAGCCGGCGCTGGCCAGCCTGGGCGGGCGCGAGCTGGCCGCGTCGGCCGCGGCACAGACCGACGCCCAGATCGTGCAGTTCATCCGCCAGCATGCCGACACCATCTACCACCCGGTGGGCAGCTGCCGCATGGGTCCGGGGCCGCTGGACGTGGTCGATGCACAACTGCGGGTGCATGGCCTGCAGGGCCTGCGGGTGGTCGACGCGTCGGTCATGCCGCGCATCGTCGGGGGCAACACCAATGCACCGACGGTGATGATCGGCGAGAAGGGTGCGGCCATGGTGCGCGCAGCGCGCGGCGGCCCGGCCGTTCTGACCTCGGCCGGCACGCCGGTGGCGCACCTCTCGGTGGAAACCCCAGCAGGCGGCGCCGCGATCTGACATAATCGCGGGCTTCGCCGGGCGGCAGTCTGGCCTGGCGAACCCGTTCATCCCCTCTGACCCCTGGCAAGCCGGGCCCCGACGCCGCAGCAATCTTCGCTGCAGGCAACGGGAACCCACCGCGTCTTGCCGTCCTGGTTGGCGGCGATGCCGTCGCTTCAGGACGTTTTGGGCACCGCCCCGGCTGACCTCCCCGGTCGATGCCGCGGCACGCAGGCAACGCAGTCGCCTCGCGTGGTTGGCACAACCTGCCCCACCCTTCCACCGAAGTGCGACCCCACTGCGGCTGCCGCCCTCGAAGCGGCCGCCGTGGCCGGTCTTGCCGTGGCCACAAGCCACCGGGGCCGGTCTTGCCTGCTGAAAGCCCGCGATGACCTTTGACCTGAACCCCGAATCCGCCGCCGACCTGGCCGGCACCGACACCACCGGCGCCCCCGAGGGCTTGTCCGCGACCACCAGCGCCGCGCCGGGCGCCGCCTTCACCGCGCTGGGCCTGTCGGCCGAGTTGGTGCGCGCCATCACCCATGCCGGCTATGCCACGCCCACCGACGTGCAGGCCCGTGCCGTGCCCGTGGCGATGACCGGCCGCGACCTGCTGGTGTCGTCGCAGACCGGCAGCGGCAAGACGGCCGCCTTCGTGTGGCCGGCGCTGGAGCGCATCCTGGCCGCGCGCCAGGACCCGGCGAAGAAGCGCGCCAAGGGCCAGACCTACGGCCCGCGCGTGCTGGTGCTGGCGCCCACCCGTGAACTGGCGCAGCAGGTGGCCCGCGCCTGCACCGTCTACGGCCATGGCGTGCAGGGCCTGCGCGTGGCCCACGTCGTCGGCGGCGTGCCCTACCAGGCCCAACTCAAGGCCCTGCGCGGCCCGCTGGACCTGCTGATCGCCACCCCCGGCCGCCTGATGGACCTGATGAACTCGGGCGCCGCGATCCTGGCGAACGTGGAGCTGCTGGTGCTCGACGAGGCCGACCGCATGCTCGACATGGGCTTCATCGACGACATCCACACCATCGCCCAGCAACTGCCGGCACAGCGCCAGACGATGATGTTCTCCGCCACCTTCGACGGCAACGTGGGCCACCTGGCGACCGAGCTGACGCACGAGCCGCAGCGCATCAGCATCACCCGCCACACCGACACCCACGCCGCCATCGAGCAGCGCCTGCACTGGGCCGACAGCCTGCACCACAAGAACGCCCTGCTGGAAGAGCTGCTGACCGACAAGGCCATCGACCAGTGCGTGATCTTCACCAGCACCCAGCGTGACGCCGACGAGGTGGCGCACAAGCTGCAGCAGATCGGCCACGCCGCCGCCGCGCTGCACGGTGCCATGCCGCAGGGCCGCCTCAACCGCGTGCTGCAGAACCTGCGCGACCGCAACCTGCGCATCCTGGTGGCCACCGACGTGGCCGCCCGCGGCATCGACGTGCCGACCATCAGCCACGTCATCAACCACGGCCTGCCGATGAAGGCCGAGGACTATGTGCACCGCATCGGCCGCACCGGCCGCGCCGGCCGCAGCGGCCTGGCGATCACGCTGGCCGAGCGCCGCGACATCGGCATGATCCGCCGCATCGAGCGCTTCACCACCCAGACCATGCCGGTGGCGGTGGTGGCGGGCCTGGAGCCGAAGATGACCGCGCCCTCGCTGAACGGCCCGGGCTTCGGCGGTGGCAAGCCGGGCTTCGGCCGCGGCCGGCCGGGCGGCTTCGGCGGCCCGCGCGGTGGTGCCGGCCACTTCGGCGGCCCGCGTGGCGACTTCGGCGGCGACCGCCGGCCGGGCCGCTTCGGTGGTGACCGCCGGCCGGGCGGCTTTGGCGGCGACCGGCCGCAAGGTGGCTTCGGCGGCGACCGCCCTCAGGTTGGTTTCGGCGGCGACCGTGCGCCGGTGGCCTGGCGTGACGCCGGCCCGCGCGACGGCGGCTTCCGTGGCGGCGACCGCCCGCAGGGCGGCGGCTTCCGGGATGGTGGCGGCTTCCGCGACAACGCGCCGCGCGACGGTGGCTTCCGCGCCGGCGGCTTCCGCAACGACAGCCGCAGCAACCAAGGGCCCCGCGCCGAGGGTGGCGAGCGCCCGGCCGGCAAGCCGTTCGGCGCCCGCCGCAAGCCGGACTGACCGGCCACGCGCCGGCGGCGCTCAGTCTGCCGGCTTGCCGGCGCCGCCGCCGCCCTCGGCGGCCAGTTCAGCCTGGCGGCGTGCCGCCTGGATCGCCTGCAACTGCTGCAGCTGCAACTCGACGTTCGAGCGGCGGAATTCGCTCATCGGCAGCACGTCGGCGGCAATGCCGTCGCGGGCCAGCCGGTTGGACAGGCGCAGGCCCACCGCCGGGTCGCCACCCATCGCCAGCACCACCTCGTTGGCGAACAGGTCGGCGCCACCGACCAGGCCGTCGACCTGGATGCCGCGCTGGGCCTTGGTCTCCACCGCCGACAGCACCGTGCCCAGCCCGGGCACGGCCATGCCCAGCACCTTGCCGACCATGAAGGCACTGCCCACCGAGTCGGCCGAGCGCTGCTTCAGGATGCCGTGCGAACTGGCCAGGAAGAAGGTGCCGAAGGCCGCCAGCCAACGCCGCTCGTCGCGGGTGTGGGCGGCCAGCATCGCGTTGCCGGGCAGCTTGCTGCGCCGGCCGTCCTGGCGCTGGAAGTTGGCCGGCTCGTCGTCGAAGGCTGTCGCGGTCACCGTGCCGGCGCAGCCGGTCTGCGTGGGCACCTTGACCTGCTGGCCGCCGTCCAGCGTCAGCGTCATCGACGAGTCGGCCATCGCCTCCTCGCGGGCCTTGTGCAGCACGGCCCAGTAGGCCTCGTCGTCGACCGAGAAGGTGCTGCCGCCGCGGAACACCGCCGCCAGCTCCACCTTGCTGCCCGGCGCCGGCAGCGGCCGCTGGTTGACCGCCACCACCCGCAGGCCCAGCTTCAGCGCATCCGGCGCCGATTCGTCGAGCCAGGCGATGCGCCAGTGCTCGTCCATGCCGGTGGCCTCGGTGAACAGCTTCTGCGCGTGGCCCGACAGGCCCTTGCGCACCCCACGCGTCGACCACAGGATGAAGGGCTCGATCTCGCTGGTGTCGTCGCACAGCGGCTCGGCCGCCCAGGCCACGTGCAGCGCCGCCTCGCGGAAGGCGATCTCGTGCTGGAAGCCGTCCTTGAAGCGCTGGCGGTCGAAGGCGTCGCTGAATTCACCCGCGCGGCTGCCGCCGGCAGCCAGCAGCAGGACGAGCAGGAGCGGACGCAGAAGCGGTCGCTGGAGCGTTCGCGGGGGCGGCATGCGCGAAAGTATGCATGGCCCGTGCCCGCCGCCCGGCGCGGCGGGCCTCGGGCGGCTATGCTTCGCGCCCCTTTCCCCGCACCCATGGCCGGCATCCACATCACCGACATCGAGGCCGCCATCAACTGGTGGCGTGCCCGCTCGCCCTCGCCCGACGGCATCTCCGCCTGCGCCGAGGTGCGCGCGCTGGCCGAGGTCTACGCCCTGCAGGTCTACTACCGCGAGAGCCTGGCCGACGAGCACACCATGCCCGCGCGCGCGCGCGCCGCTTGGCTGGCCTGGTACGGCCAGACGCCCGACACGCCCTGCATCGCGATCTGCTCCACCGCCCAGGGTGATGCGGTGTGCAAGGGCTGCGGCCGCAGCGAGGACGAGGTGCAGCACTGGCCGCAGCTGACGCCCGGCGAGAAGCGCGCCGTGTGGCGGCGCATCACGATGGACGGCACGGCCTGGCGCTTCAACCGCTATGCCGAGCGGGCCGCGACGGGACCGGCGGACACGACCGGCGCTCCGTCGCCCGGCGCCGCGTGAGCGCCGCCGCGCCCGGCCTGGGCACCAGCATCCGGCGCATCGTGCCGCTGGCCTGGCCGGTGTTCATCGGCCAGCTGGCGGTGCTGGGCTTCGGCACCATCGACACCGTGCTGGTGGCGCGCCACTCGCCCACCGACCTGGCCGCACTGGCCGTGGGCGGCGCCAGCTACATCACTGTCTTCATCGGCCTGATGGGCGTGGTGCTGGCGATCAGCCCCATCGTCGGCCAGCTGTATGGGGCGAAGCGGCTGCACGAGGCCGGGCGGCAGGTCTGGCAGGCGCTGTGGCTGGCGCTGGCGCTGGCGCTGCTGGGCTGCACCCTGCTGGCGTTTCCGGCGCCGTTCCTCGCGCTGTCGCAGGCCGGTCCCGAGGTGGCGGCCAAGGTGCGCGGCTACATGGGCATGCTGGCGCTGGCGCTGCCGGCATCGCTGCTGTTCACGGTCTACCGCGGCTTCAACACCGCCGTGTCGCGGCCCAAGGCGGTGATGGCGCTGCAACTCGGCGGCCTGGCGCTGAAGGTGCCGCTGTCGATGGCCCTGGTCTCGGGCATGCCGGCGCTGGGCCTGCCCGCCCTGGGCGTGGTGGGCTGCGCCGTGGCCACCGCCGTGGCGATGTGGATGCAGGCCATCGCCGCGCTGGTGATCCTGCGGCGTGACCCGTTCTACGACCGCTTCGACCTGCTGGCGCCCGACGTGCGCCGGCCGCATGGCCCGTCGATCGGCGCCCAGCTGCGCCTGGGCGTGCCGATGGGCGCGGGCATCGCGGTGGAGGTGACCGGCTTCACCTTCATGGCGATCTTCATCTCGCGCCTGGGCGAGACGCCGGTCGCCGGCCACCAGATTGCCGCCAACCTGGTGGGCCTGCTGTTCATGCTGCCGCTGGCCCTGGGCAATGCCACCAGCACCCTGGTGGCGCAGCGCATCGGTGCCGGCGACCTGGCCGACGCGCGCCGCCTGGGCTGGCATGGCCTGCAGTTCGGCCTGGGACTGGCCGCCCTGGTGGCCGGCGTGGTGTTCGCCGCCCGCAGCCAGGTGCTGGGCCTGTACACCGGCAATCCGGTGGTGATCGCCGCCGCCCTGCCGCTGCTGGCCTGGGCCGTGCTGTTCCACGTGGCCGATGCCACCCAGGCGCTGGCGGCGGCCGTGCTGCGCGCCTGGCGCATCGCCACCGCGCCGACGCTGATCTACGTGTTGGCGCTGTGGGGCGTGGGCCTGGGCGGCGGCTGGCTGCTGGCCTTCGACCACGGCGGCCGCGTGCCGATGGCCTGGCAGGGTGCGGGCGGCTTCTGGATCGCGGCGACCGCCGGGCTGGTGCTGTCGGCGCTGGGCCTGGTGGCCCTGCTGGCCTGGGTGCTGCGGCAGAAGGCCGCCAGCATCACGCCGCCGGAGCCGCCGGGCCCGCCCCCTGGCCAGGCGCCAGGGCAGGTGCCGGCAGGCGGATGACGAAGCAGCTGCCGCCGCCCTCGCGCGGCTCGCAGCACACGCTGCCGCCATGGGCCGCGGCGATCTGGCGCACCAGGCTCAGCCCCAGGCCCACGCCGCCCTCGCGCTCGGCATGGCCGGGCAGGCGGAAATACGGCTCGAAGATGCGCTCGCGCAGCTCGGCCGGCACACCCGGGCCGCGGTCGCACACCCGCAGCTGCACCGCGCCGTCGGGCGCGGCCACCACCGCGGCCTGGATCTCGCCGCCGCCGTAGCGCCGGGCGTTCTCCAGCAGGTTGCGCAGCGCCCGGCGCAGCAGCCGCTCGTTGCCACGGCGCACCCAGTGCTCGGCCGGTCCCAGGGCCTCGACCTCGGCATCGACGCGCGCCGCCTCCTCGGCGGCGATACCCAGCAGGTCGACCGGCTCGCCCAGGTCGAGCGCGGCGCCGGCGTCGAGCCGGCTGGCCAGCAACACCTCCTCGACCAGGGCATCGAGCTCGGCCACGTTGGTGTCGATCTCGCGCCGCAGGCCCGCGCGCTGCGCCTCGGGCAGCTCGCCGTACATCGCCACCGCCATCTTCAGCCGCGCCAGCGGGCTGCGCAGCTCGTGGCTGGCATTGGCCAGCAGGCTCTGGTGGCTGCGCACCAGGGCCTCGATGCGCTCGGCGGCCAGGTTGAAGGTGGCGGCGACGGCGGCCACCTCGTCCTTGCCGGCGTCGTCGACACGCTGGCCCAGGTCACCGGCACCAAAGGCCTGCACGCCCTGCTTCAGCGCCTCCAGGCGGCGCGTCAGGCGACGCACCACCGGGTACGCGCCGGCCGCCACCGCCACGAACAGCAGTGCCACCAGCACCAGCGGGCCCACCGCACCCGGCAAGCCGAAGGGCAGCGACAGCAGCGGCGGCCAGGGCCCGCCGGGCGGTGGACGCTCGCCCAGCGCCGGGCCCGGGGGCTGATCGCCCAACAGCGGACCGCGCTGGGCGCGCAGCATCAGCACGCCCCCGCCATTGGGGCCGCGCCAGGCCAGCAGTTCATCACCGCCGGGCCCGCCCGGCGGCGGGCGACGCGCTGCGCGGCGTGCCAGCCACAGCGTGCGGCCATCGTCCAGGCGCACCGCCGTGGCGCTGACGCCCCGCTCGGCGTCGCGGCGCAGAAAACTGTCGGACGCGGCGATGCGGTCGCCACGCCGGTCGTCCAGTGCCAGCGGCACGCGCAGCCGGCTCGACCATTCCAGCAGCGCCTCGGCCTGCTCGGCCACCGGCGCGTCGGCGCTGGGCAGCGCCCGCTGCACCAGCTCGGCCCAGGCCGCCAGGCGCTCGCCGGCGGCGGCCTCGAGGCGGGCGCGCTCCTGGTCGACATGCTGCTGCCACATCCAGCCCGAGACCAGCGCGAACAGCGCCAGCTCCGCGACCACAGTCAGCCAGATGCGCAGGTAGAGCGACTTCATGCTGCCGAGGGATCAGGCCGCGTCCGCATCCTGCTTGCGCGCGAACACATAGCCCGAACCCCGCACCGTCAGCACCCGCTTCGGGCACTTGGGGTCGTCCTCGATGCAGGCGCGGATGCGCGAGACATGCACGTCGATGCTGCGGTCGAAGGCCTCCATCGGGTGGCCCTTGAGCGCGTCCATGATCTGGTCGCGGCTGAGCACGCGGCCGGCGCTCTGCGCCAGCACCACCAGCAGGTCGAACTGGTGGCCGGTCAGGTCGGCGGGCTTGCCGTCGATGCGGGCCTGGCGCGCGCCCAGGTCGATCTCCAGCCGGCCGAAGCGCAGCACCTCCTCGGCCGAGGGCTCCAGGCTGGCGCGGCGCAGCAGGGCCTTGACGCGGGCCAGCAGCTCGCGCGCCTCGAAGGGCTTGGCCAGGTAGTCGTCGGCGCCCAGCTCCAGCCCCAGCACGCGGTCCAGCGGCTCGCCGCGGGCGGTCAGCATCAGCAGCGGCAGGCGGCGGAAGCGCGCATCGGCGCGCAGCTCGCGGGTGAGGTCCAGGCCGTCGCCGTCAGGCAGCATCAGGTCCAGCACCAGCGCGTCATAGCTGCCGGCACGCAGCCGCTCGCGCCCGGCGGCCAGCGAGCCTGCGGCGTCCACCTCGTAGCCGTTGGCCCGCAGGTAGTCGCCCACCATCGCCGTCAGGCGTGCATCGTCGTCGATCAGCAGCAGCTTGCCGTTCATGGCCGTTCCCGTCCCTTTCCCCACACCCACCCTGTCGTCGGACCGGGCGCGTCGCGCATCTTCCGACGAAACATGAAAAAGCGCCCCGGCCGCACGCAGCGCCGGGGCGAAGTCTTGCCGTCTCAAACCCACTTCACCCTGTCAACCAACACTCAACCCTTGGGCGTCGGCGCCCGATGCTCGTGCCGCTGCATGCGCTCATGCATGCGCTGCTGGCGTTCGGCCATGCGCTCGGCCAGCTTGGCGCGCTGCTCGGGCGTGAGCACCGCCTGGGCATCGAGCATGGCCTGCAGCTGGCGCTTGCTGGCGACGTCGTGCGCAGCCAGTTGCTTCTGGCGCAAGGCTTCGGCGGCTGCGCCATCCACCTGCGGCGCGGCCAGCAGCTTCATCATCTGCTCGTGAAGCGCCCGGCGGCTCTCGTGCTGGGCGCGCAGGTCGTCGCCGGCCGTCTTGAAGATCTCGCGCAGCTTCGCCTTCTGCTCCGCGCTGGCGCCGACGGCATCGAGCATGCGCTCGGGCAGCATCGGCAGGCCGCCATGCAGGCCCGGGCCCATGCGGTGCATCGCGGCGTGCTGCGGGCCAGCCATGCCGGGCTGCGGCTGGGCCTGGGCCTGGCCGATGCTCAGCGCGCCGGCGGCCAGCAGCACCGCGCCTGCGGCCAGCTTGAAGAAGGCGCCCTGGCGCCCGGTGGTCAGGGACATGCTGCGGATCATCTTGGAACCTCGGCTGGGATGGAATGCCCTGAATTCTGGGCAGACGCGGTGTCCTCGCCTTGTGCACACCGTAAAGATCGGTGAAGCGCCGGAGCCCGGCAGCCGGTGCCTCAGGGCCGCGCCGAGGGCGGCTCCACCCGCACCAGGCGGCGGCGCAGGATGAAGTCGGCATTGCCGCTGCGCAGCTCCAGCCGCAGCAGCAGGCCATTGCGGCGGTCCACCGCCATCACGCCGTCGAGCCGGGTGCTGCCCTGGTCCATGCTGCCGGGGCCGTCGCTGCGCAGGGGCGCCTCGCCGAAGAGCTCGATCACGGCCACGTCGAACACCCGCCCGGCGATGGTCTGCGGCCCGGTGGCCACCACCTGGCCACGCACCCGAGCGCTGGCGCGGGCGCTGTCGGCGGCGGCCAGCTCGCCCACCAGCACCTGGCCCAGCACCAGCTCGGTCTTGAGCAGGCGGCGCCAGCCCAGCAGCGGTGCCCGCGCCTCCAGCACCGGGTTGCCGGCCAGGTCCTGGCGCCAGGACTGGGCGAAGGTCTGGCCGTCGCGGTCGACGCGGAATTCGATCTGGTCGCGCCGCAGGGCCGTCACCTGCATGCCCAGCTGGTGCGCGGGCGCGGTGGCGCTGGCCCGCTCCTCGTAGACGAGGCGGTCGCCCAGCCCCACCGGCAGCGCAGCCTGGCGCTGCGCCGCCATGGCCTCGGGTGGCGGCGGGCAGGACCGGCGCGCCACCACGGTGCGCAGCGCCTCGTAGCGGCCCTTCAGCTCGGCCAGTTGCTCGGCCTCCAGGCCGTCGGTGCGCATGGCCAGCAGGGCCGGCCAGAACACTGTGACGCCCAGACCCAGGGCGATCATGTTGTTGCCCACGCGGGAGTCGACGGCATAGGCCACGTCGGCGGCGCGCTGCTGCACGCTGTCGATCTCGTCATGCAGGCGGGCGCAGTCCCAGCCAGCGTAGGCGGCGGGGTCGGTGGCGCGGGGCGGCACATCGCCCGAGCGGGTGGCGCAACCACCGAGCAGGGCCAGCAGCATGCCGCCACCCGCCATCACCTGCCGCCAGCCGGGCCGGTCGCCCCGCGTCTGCACTCCCGCTCTCGTCATGCGCGCGATTGTGCCCGCAGCGCAGGGGCAGGCCGGGCGTCACCCAGGCTGCCGCCGCCTCACTTGGTGAAGCCGGCCTTGGTCGACAGGTCCTTGCCCATCGACAGCGTGCACACCGGTCCGACGGTGGTGCTGCAGGCGCCGCTCCAGCCGGTGAAGGCCAGGCCGGGCAGCGGCGTGGCGGTCAGCGTCACCGTGCTGCCCGCCGCAATGCGGGCGCTGCAGGTGGCGCCGCAGCTGATGCCCGCCGGCATGCTGATCACGGTGCCCGGGTTGCCCAGGCTCACCGACAGCAGGTCGCTGGTCGGCGGTGTCGTGGTGCCGCCACCGCCACCGCCACCGCCACCGCCACCGCCACCGCCACCGCCCGACACCAGCTTGTTGAAGGTGGCGGTGGCGGTGTTGGCACCGTCGATGGCCACCGAGCAGGTGGTGGCGGTGCCGGTGCAGGCGCCGGTCCAGCCGGCAAAGCTGCTGCCGCTGTCGGCCTTGGCCGTCAGCGTCACCACGCTGCCGGCGGTGTACGGCGCCACGCACTTGTTGCCGCAGCTGATGCGCTTGTCGGCCGAGTCGACATTGCCGCCGCCGGTGCCGGCCCTGGCCACGGTGATGAAGTCGCCCTGCACATGCACGGTCGCCATCTGCGCGCTGACGAAGTCGCGCAGCTCACCGGCCGACGGCGCGCTGCAGGTCAGGTCGGCGCACAGGGCCTCGTTGGTCAGCGCGTCGCGCGGACCGGTGTAGGCACAGGTCTCGAAGCGGCGCACCACCGTGCGGGTGGTCGAGTCCAGCGTGCTGCCCTTCTGGCTCTGGCCGCGGCCGCGGCGCCGGCCGCCCTCGCCTGGCGGGTCGGACTGCAGCAGCTCCCAGTTGGTCTCCAGCTGGGCCGCGTCCATCGGCACCACCAGCGGGTTCTCGGTGATCAGTTCGTCCAGCGTGACCTGGCGCGGCAGCTGGCGCACGTAGGTCTTCATCCAGGTCGGCTCGCCGAATCGGGCCGGCGGCGGCGGCGGTGCAGGGATCACCGCCACCACCACCGGCGCCGCATGGGCCACTGCCGGCGGCTGCACGTTGTAGACCGGGCTGGCGATGGGCACCGGCGGGTCGACCGGCGCGTAGACACCGGCCGTGGCCGTGCGCACCAGCCAGCGGTAGGTCACCTTGCTGGTGGGCCAGCTGTAGCGCACGCCGAAGTGCTCGCAGCCCGAGTTGGGAAAGGTGGCCGCGTTCCACGAGCAGCAGCTGCCGCCGAACGGCGTGCCCGGTGCGTGGGCGACGGTCTTGTTCGCGTTGCAGTCGCTGCTGCGGTGGGTCAAGCGGCGGCCGGTGACGCCGGCGGGCGTCGTGTAGTCGACCACGGTCGGCGTGCCATAGCGCTGGGCGTCGAAACTGCCGATCGGATGGCCATGCGGCACGCCCTCGATCTCGACCTCGAAGCCGCAGGCGTCCTGTCCGGTGTTGTTGACGACGTCGAAGTTGGCCAGCGAGCCGTCGATGGTGGCCGTCTGCGCCTGCGGTGCTGGCGCGGCGATGAGCAGGCCGGCCAGGGCCAGCCAGCTGCGTGATCGGTGGCTGGGTGTTCGCCGGGGTGGCAGGCAGGCGGTTGCGGTGGAGCGGAACATCGGATCTCCTTCGGCCTCGGCGGGCCGTCCGCACCTGCAAACCCGGCGGCGGATGCTGCAGCCATGGCGAAGTGCGTGGCCCACAGAGGCCGCAGCCGCTGGCCTGATCCCTGAGCGACTGGGCAACCGGCAGAAGGCGCCGAAAACAGCGCTTCGCGGCTGGCCGGGTGGCCGTCGGTCAGTTCGGCTTGGCCTTGAGGTAGTCGGCCACACAGGACTGCGCACGCGCCACGCCGCCCCAGGCCTGGAAGCGTTCGCCCGCGTCAGGGTCGATGCGGTCGGTGCTCAAGTAGGGTTGCGCAGTGTTGCGCGACCCGGCGAAGATCAGCACGAAGGTCCTGGGCACCACCCACGTCTTCACTTCCTTGTAGTTCGCGGGCTCGGCGGCCTTGCCAAGCAGCCGACCGTTCATCGCGATCGACGCCTCGCCCAGCGAATCCACGGGTCCGCTGTCGCCCACCACGGCCATCAGGGGCTGGCTCTGGTCGATGCGCATGGCCGCCACGAGGTCGCCAACGCGGACGTTGCGCGCCTGGAACTGCGACGGCTGCCCCGGCTTGCTCTTGGGGATGACCAAGGCCGGCGTCTTCAGCGCATCGACATAGCTGTTCAGGTCGCAGACGTCGGTGACCTTGGCGATGTGCAGGGCCGTCGCCGAGACCAGGTAGCCATCGACCGCGGGGCAAGGCTTGCCGTTCTTCAACGGAATGATGCTTGGCGACAGCCTCGTCTTGGCCAGTTGGTCCGCGGGCCAGTTCGCCTGGGCAGCGCTCTGCGTGGCGATGCGCCGCGCACGCAGGCCCGGTTCGTCCAGCCCCGCGCAGGCGTCAGACATGGCATTGCACAGGTTGTTCAGAGCGCGGGTCTGGCCCCAGAAGTCATCCACCGCATACGACCGCCGCGTGCCGTCGGTGTTGACGTTCAGCTTCTCGATGAACATCAGGTTGCCAGCCGCATCGGCCCAGACGGGCGTGAACTTGCCGGGCGCGTCCTTGTCCGCCTGCTGGAAGGCCGGCTTCATCGCGCACTTCGGTGCCGGTGCGTCCTGCGCCTGACTGCCCTGCGCCATGAAGGGGCTGGCAGCAAGCAGCAGCGACAGGATGTTGATGCGTGGTGTCATGACGATCCCCGGTGAAAGCGCGACAGAAAAGCAAAAAAAAACCCAAGTGATTCCATCACTTGGGGTTTCGTCTTGGCGGAGCAGGAGGGATTCGAACCCTCGATACGGGAGAACCGTATACCGGATTTCGAGTCCGATTCCGATGCTGTTTGGCCGAGTTGATTCGCGTTGAGTAAATCAATACAAATCAACAACTTAACAAGCATTCCAGCTGCCTCCCCGGGAACTTGGTGTTGATGGAAGTGTCACAATATTTCATCAATCTGCTTACATCCATGCTTACATGGCGGAGGATGTAAGCACCCGAAGGAAGAAGCATGCCCAAGATCGCATTCACGGCGGGACGGGTGACCAAGTTCAGTTGCCCACCAGGCAAGGCACAGGCATTCCTGTGGGACTCCACCTCGCCAGGCCTCGGCCTGCGTAGCACCCCCAGCGGCCGGCCGGCCTACATCTTTCAGGGTCGCTTCCAGGGGCAGACGTTGCGCCTGACCATCGGAAGCCCGGATGCCTGGACGATCCCCCAAGCCCAGGAGAAGGCACGCGAGCTGCAGCGCAACATCGACGAGGGGCGTGACCCGCGCGAAGTGAAGGCCCAAGCCACCGCTGCCGATGTCGCGAAGCGAGCAGATGACAGGCGGCAGGCATTGACCGCCCGGGAAGCCTGGAACGCCTACCTGCTGGATCGCGCGCCGCATTGGGGCGAGCGCCACCGGCAAGACCATGTCGACAAGGCCGTCACCAGCGACGACCTCAACAAGCGGGGCAAGCCGCTCAAGCCGGGGCCGTTGGCGCCTCTGTTGGCGTTGCCCTTGCGAGACCTTGACTCGGCAACCATAGACGCCTGGGCAGCCAAGGAGAGCAAAGCGCGCCCCACGGCTGCCAGGCTGTCACTGCGCCTGCTCAAGGCCTTCCTCGGCTGGTGTGCCGATCAGACTGACTATGCAGGTGTGCTGCCGAGCACCAATCCCGCCAAGAGCAAGAAGGCCCGGGAATCGTTGGGGAGACCAGGCGTCAAGTCCGACGCGCTGCAACGCGAGCAACTGCCCGCCTGGTTCAGCGCTGTTCGTGGCCTGCCCAACCCCACGGTCTCCGCATACCTGCAAACGCTGCTGCTCACCGGAGCCCGGCCGGGCGAGGTTCTGGCAATGCAGTGGACCGACCTGGACACCAAGTGGAAGGGCCTGACCATCCGGGACAAGGTGGAAGGCCAGCGCGTCATCCCGTTGACGCCCCACGTGGCGGCGCTGCTCGCGGCGCTGCCTCGCCGAAACGAAATGGTGTTCTCGGGGGAACGCGCGGAACTCATGGCGCGTCCCCACCGCTTCCATGAGGCTGCTTGCAAAGCGGCCGGCCTCGATGGCCTGACGCTGCATGGGCTGCGCAGATCGTTCAAGAGCCTGACTGAATGGCTGGACGTGCCAGCGGGCGTGGTCGCGCAGATCATGGGCCATAGGCCCAGCGCCACGGCGGAGAAGCACTACACGGTACGACCGCTGGACCTGCTTCGGGTGCACCACGAGCGCATCGAGGCATGGATCTTGGCACAGGCCGGCGTCAGCATCGATGCAGCGCAGTCAGCCAAGATGGGCGACACCGAATGACTCAGTCAAGGAACCAAGACATGGACTGCGGAAATGCCATCGACTTTGACTATTGGTCGAAGATTCAGACCATCGAGGTCTGGGAAGCCGCTGCCATGATGTGGAGGAAGGTGGACCCAAGAGCGCTGTCCATGGGCGAGATTGCTGACAAATACGGCGACGTTCCTAACCTCTCCGATGAGGAGCGTCAACTCATTTCCGCCGTGCGTGCCGGCAGCTTGGTGATTTCAGCCGACTGTACTGGCCAAGCCCCGAGCAGACACACCCACATCTTGACCAAGAGCCTAATTGGGTGGTTCCGCGTGAATGGCCATGCGGAGGTGGCGGATGGCCTGGAGCATGCCGGAGCAATTGCCGTCCCCACGCCGCTTGCCGAAGCCAAGCGACGCCTGGATCGGCTGCGATCTTTGGGCGGAAGCTGCGCGTTCGACAGCATGAGCGGCAAATGGAAGACTACCGGCCTGAAGCATTTAAAGAGTAAGGAAGCGGAGGAAGGCACAGGTCGAACCAGCGAGAAGACGCTGCGGCGAGATCTCATCTCGGCGGCAGAAGCCGAGCGGGAAGAGCTTCGAACAGGTCAGCGAAGCGCGAGGAGCTCTGACGACTGACTGCCGCACGCCCGCGCATGCGGCGCCTCGTGGACTCCCGCTCGGATCCCTTCTCAGTCCCTCGCTACTCCTCTCGGATCCCGCTCATTTCCGCCGCTCCATAGGTGGCCTTGTTTTCAGCCATTCCGTTTGGTTGCCCTTTGGTGCAGGAGCAAAACAGTCAAGGCTCTCCCGCAACTCCTTGGAGCAGCCGACATGGCAGCGAAAGCTCAGGGGCCATACGCCCCCCTTGACCATGAATCCCGCGCGGCCGTTGATACGGCCTGCGCGGCATACCATCTCAGCCGCGCCACGCAGACGTTGCGCATCTGGGCCTGCAAGGAAAGCGGCCCGATCCGCCCCATTCGCATCAATGGCCGCTTGGCCTGGAAGACCGCTGACATCCGCAAGCTGCTGGGGGTGGCTTGATGGGCGCGAAACTTGAAATCAGTGTCGCAGCGGCACATAAGTTCCTCGACCTGTTGGAAGCCGGCGGCGACTTCACCTTCCAAACGTTCGACGACAACAAGCACCGCAAAGACATCCGGCTCGCCCGCGTCCTCCACGGCAACTTGGCGCAGCATGCCGAAGCACTGATCTCGCTTCAGGCCCGCGGCGCCGGCGTCTTTGTCATGGTCAACCGTGGCGACGGTGTTGTCCATCCCGGTGCCAAGACCTGCCGCGCCGCGGCCAGCGTAGTGGCAGTCCGCGCCCTTTTCGCTGATCTGGATGGCGCGCCGTTGGAACCGGTTAAGGCAGCGCTGACGCCCGACATCATTGTCGAGAGCAGTCCGGGTCGCTGGCACACGTACTGGAAGACCGACGACTGCCCGTTGCATGATTTCACCCTGCGGCAGAAGCAGATCGCAGCCAAGTTCCGCGGCGACCCCAAAGTCGTCGACCTGCCGCGTGTCATGCGCCTGCCCGGCTTCCTGCACCAGAAGGACAAGCCCTTCCTGACGCGCTTGGTCCACCCGGTGTAAGCCATGGCGAACGACCAATCAACCACCGTCCCGCAATCACCCCAACCAATGGCTCGCCCGTACCTGACCATCGTCGCTGGGCTGGACCTCGGCGCTGTGAAGGTGGCGAAATCAGTCGCCTCGAAGAAGTCGAAGCTGGTGGTGGACGCACTGGCAGGCTCGGCGGCCAATGACGACGCCATCCCGGAGTCCAGCCGCAACAATACCCTCGCCAGCCTGGCCGGCGCGATGCGCCGCAAGGCCATGCCCACCGACGCCATCGAGGCCGCCCTGCAGGTGGTGAATCTGCGTCAGTGCAAGCCGCCCCTGGACCCGGCCGAGGTCACGGCGATAGCCAACAGCATCGGCCGCTACGCCCCCGCCAGCACAGCGAACATCCTTGAAACCCTGAACGACGCGGGCAACGCCACCCGCTTCGCGCGCAAGCATGACGGCGACACCATGTTCGTCTTCGGCCTCGGATGGCACATCTGGAACGGGCTCTGCTGGCGCCGTGACGAGGTAAGCCAGGTCACCGAGTTGGCCAAGGGCGTTGCGCGGGCGATCTACATCGAGGCTGCTGCCGTAGAAGAGGACACGGTCCGTACTCAGCTCCTTCGGCACGCGAAGGCCAGCCTCAATGCGCCCCGCCTCAAAGCGATGGTGCAACTTGCGCAAAGCGTCCCCGAGCTCGTCATCAAGGCCGAAGATCTCGACTCCCAGCACATGCTGCTCGGCGTCGCCAACGGAGTTGTCGACCTGACCACCGGCAAGCTACGCGCGGTTCAGCGCAACGAGCTGCTGAGCCGTCACAGCCCCGTGGCCTTCGATGCGAAGGCCAAGGCACCGCGGTTCGTCAAGTTCATCGACGAGGTCACGGGCGGCGACAAGAAGCTCGGGGCGTACATCCAGCGCGTGGCCGGCTACGCACTCACGGGCATGACCAACGAGCAGTGCATCTTCTTCCTGCACGGCAGTGGCGCCAACGGCAAGAGCGTGCTCCTCTTCATCTTGAAGTGCCTGCTCGGCCACGACCTGGCCAAACAGACCCCTTCCGAGACGTTGATGGCCAAGCGGTCCGGTCAGACCAACGACATTGCCCGGCTGCAGAACCTGCGCGTCGTCGTGGCCAACGAGGTGGAGGACGGCACGCAGCTCGCCGAGGCGCTGGTCAAGCAGATGTCCGGCGAGGACACCATGACCGCACGCTTCCACTACCAGGAGTTCTTCGACTTCACACCGAAGTTCAAGCTCTTCATCGCGGGCAACCACAAGCCCGTGATCCAGGGCCGCGACAACGGCATCTGGCGCCGCGTCCGAATGATCCCGTTCGATGTGACCATCCCGCCCGCGCAGCGGGACAAGCACCTGCAGGAGAAGATCCGCGCCGAGCTGCCGGGCATTCTGAACTGGGCGATCACAGGCTGCCTCGCGTGGAAGAAGCATGGCTTGGCAGAGCCTACCGCGGTCACCAAGGCGGTAGAGTCCTACCGCGCCGAGATGGACGTCATTCAGCAGTGGATCGATGGTTGCTGCGCGGTGGCGCCGGGCGCAGAGTGGAAGGCCAGCGAGGCTTACCACAGCTACCGCAACTGGGCGCTGAACAGCGGGTACAAGCCCTTCGCGCTGGGCAACTTCAGCCGCGACCTTGAAGGCCGATTTGCCAAGGTCAAACGCAAGGATGCCAACTACTTTGTCGGCATCACCGGACGCTGATGCGGGCCACCAGACGGTGGTGGAAGGTGGAAACGGTGGAGGCGAAATCCTGTCTTTCCTTTTTTCGCCCCCAGTCATATAGGAGTGTGTGTATTCAGCTCCAACTGCCTCCACCGCTCCATCGCTGGCAGTTGGCCGGTGCCGTCCTAAATCGCCCCCATCACCCAGCAGGGCCAACCTCGATCAGCTTGACCAACTCAGCGTCCGAGAGCCTGTTTAGCCGCGCCAGCTCCAGGTCAGCAACCCCGGCAACATCCACGGCGTGCCGTAAAGGCTCGTAGTACCCCAGCATCTTCCCCAGCTCGGCCCACCCTCGAATGACCGACGCGGCGTCCATCCGCTCCTTGGCGATGTCGATTCCCGCCAGGACGCCTCGGATCACGGCATCCCGGTCAATCTCCAGGCGCTGGCTGTCCGCGGCCTGCCGCCGGGCGATTTCAGCCCGTACGGCTGCGTTATCCCTGGTTAGCCGGTGAGCCCTCACCCGTGCACCCGCAACGCCGTAGCCGGCCGCTATCGCAGCCCTGGCGCCATTACCGTCAACCAGGTACTCATCGACGAAGCGCCGCTGCTTTGCGGAAAGCCGGGTGAAACTGTTATTTTCCACAGTGCTAATTGTCTGCCACTTTCTCCCCCCAAGCAACCCGGGAAGTGGCAGGCCCGGCATGGGCCATACACCCACCCCACTTTATCTGGCTACTCCCACCAAAGCGGGTTAAACGTCTGGCTCGGCAGCGCGCCTCTGGAGCGGATCGGCGCGCGCGACTTCGGAACGCCAGTTCGAATCTGGAAGATGACCGTGTGCACAACTCATTCACCCGGTGATCGCGCTTCATTTGCGTAGGTGCTGCGCAGCCGGCAACAATCAAAGCCTACCGCCGCGATGAAGGATAAGATCACTAGCGCATCATCGCCACTGCTGCGAAAAAGCAGAAAAGTACTTGGTGTAGCAATCCGCAACCAGCTGTGCGACCGGCGTCCCTTCCTACATGCGACAGCCCCGCGGATTCGCGGAAGGCGGGCGCTCGAACTGGGAGATTTGCTTGACCGAGGGTTCCGCTGCCTTGATACTTCATTGCAAAGAACAGTGCCAATGGGAGTGATAGGTGGTTCTCCGGATAGCAACGAATGCCGCGCTGGAAGCGCTGGCGGTTCGCGAAGGTCTGTTGGCCGCACCAGCCGGGCTACAGCCCGACGGGTCCGAAGGGACTGGGTTCCCGGTCGGGCATGACTGACCGCACGGCGGGCTGGTCGATTGAGGTCGGGGCCAGGACCAAGCCGCTCAGGACGGCGGCACTGGAGCTTGTCGACAGCTCAGACGCCGTCACGCCCGGGCTCGTGCCCTTCTTGAAGTGGCCTGGCGGGAAGCGCTGGTTCGTCTGCAATCACGCGGACCTGCTGCCTGCCGAGTTCGGCACCTACGTGGAGCCCTTCCTGGGTGCCGGAGCCGTCTACTTCCACCTCAAGCCCGCGCGGGCGCTGCTCGGCGACGTCAACGCCGACCTAGTGGAGACCTACCGCGCCATCCAGAACGATTGGCAGGCGCTCGAGTCCAGCCTTCGCTACCGCCAACGGCGCCACCGCGAGGACCCCGACGCCTACTACTACTGGCTCCGCGCCAAGGTCCCCAGCAAGTTGGTGCAGCGGGCCTCCCGGCTCATCTACCTCAATCGGACTTGCTTCAACGGCATCTACCGGGTCAACCGGCAGGGGGAGTTCAACGTCCCTCGCGGCAGCAAGGACAAGGTCGTCACCGAAACGGATGATTTCGAGTCGATGTCCAAAGTTCTTGCCGGCGCCGAGCTGGTGGCTGGCGACTTTGAAGCGCTTATCGACAGGGCCAACAGCGGCGACTTCGCGTTTTGCGACCCGCCTTATACGGTCCGGCACAACTACAACGGCTTTCGAAAATACAATGAGGTCCTGTTTTCTTGGGCCGACCAAGAGCGGCTGGCACAAGCGCTGACTCGCGCTGCGTTGCGCGGGGTGAAGGTCGTATGCACGAATGCTAACCACCAATCAGTTCGAGACCTCTACGACAGCGCGCTCTTTGATCGCAGGGTTGTTTCCCGCTACTCGCGCATCTCGGCTGACAACACCGGGCGCAGTTATTTCGAAGAGCTCATCATTCGAGCCAACGTCTAACCTGATTCGAAACCTGCCTCAGCAAGCTCACGCCCTGAGCCAGTGACTGCCTAAGCTGGGCTGCATCTGATGACGGAGCGGCCCATGACCTCGAACCACATCCAGTTCCAGCCCGGCATGTCGATCCCGGAGTTCCTCGCGAGCTTCGGCACCGAGGCGCAATGCGCCGAAGCTGTTCGGCAGGCGCGCTGGCCGCAAGGCTTCCGCTGCCCGCGCTGTGATGCCGCAGATCACTATGTCGTCGGCCATGGTGCGCGCAAGCTGTTCCAGTGCAGCGGCTGCCGACACCAGACGTCGCTGACGGCAGGCAGTCTGATGGAGCACACCAAGCTGCCGCTGTCGACCTGGTTCCTGGCGAT
>Ga0116181_1000560_pt1 | contig 33933 bp, 35 predicted proteins | sample AD_UKC075_MetaG_FD_89752 | JGI IMG/M metagenome (GOLD analysis project Ga0116181, IMG submission 89752) | Active sludge microbial communities of municipal wastewater-treating anaerobic digesters from USA - AD_UKC075_MetaG | ecosystem: Engineered > Bioreactor > Anaerobic > Digestate | place: USA... | reverse complement strand
GGATGCTGCGCGATAAGCAGGTGTGGATTCCGATGCCCGGCACGAACCAGAAGATGAGCGTAGTCGGGGCGATAGACATCCGCACTGGCGCATATGCCTGCTTTACGGTCGTCTCGCCTTTGTTGCTCTTCTTTCGTTATCACGAAATGCTGTGGCCCTTGAAACTCGAAAGCAACAGGTGGATTTCTTTAGTGTCTATCAAACTCCATGCGCCGCCCTGATTCGATGTTCCGAACCCAGCTGGGCCTTGCATTGTCGAGGTAGTCTAATGAGTTGACCAAGGCATCGAGCCAGCATTGCATCAGCCAAAGCCTAAACTGCACTCGAGGATCACTCAGGAAGTTGTTGAGACTTACTTAGGTGATCCTGGCCTCTGACAATGCAAACTATCCAACAACTCAGCAACCTCAATGCTCGCGGAGGCGATACGCGATCGTCTATTGCGTCATTCGACAATGACAAACACCTGCGCGGACTGGTATGGATTATGCGAGAAGAGCAGGCTGGCTTTGCCAGCCAAGGGGCCGGCATACGCGGCAACTTCAACTTGGCAACTCCAACACTCATGCGAAAGAAGCTAATGCCATTTGCCATTGTTGGGGGATGGTTTGTAACTGGCATGGAAGCGTCAAAGCGAAAGCGATGCACAATGCAAAAGGGACAACACGACGGGGTAGGATGGAGCAGGATCTCCTGACGAAATATTGCATTTATGAACTGTGCTTTATTCACATTCTTACTCTGGTCTTGACACTCCAACCCTGTCATAGTCTAGCAGGTGAATGAGGGATGATGTGGAATATAAAACAAGGGTACGTCTCTTTAGCTATGCAGCGATTGAGGCGGCTCGTGCATGTATATGTTGGAGGGATAGTTGAATTGAACCAAAGCAATCTCAAGGGCGAGCTGGATCGTTGGAAGAGCACGACCTACGGCAAAACCTGCGCCAGGTTCCCTGAACGACGGGAGAAGTTCGAAGGGACTTCTGGCATCGAGGTCCAGCCTGTTTACACACCGTTGGATACTGAGGGCATCGACTATCTTGAGGACCTTGGATTTCCGGGAGAATACCCATACACGCGTGGAGTTCAACCCACGATGTATCGGGGGCGCTTGTGGACAATGCGGCAATATGCCGGCTTTGCCACGGCGGAGGAATCGAACGAACGCTACAGGTACCTGCTGGAACAAGGGCAGACCGGGCTTTCAGTTGCGTTCGACCTCCCAACTCAGATAGGATACGATTCCGACCACGAGCTGGCATTGGGGGAAGTTGGGAAAGTTGGGGTGGCGATAGATTCTCTTGCGGATATGGAGATTCTTTTCAACGAGATACCGCTAGACAAGGTTTCCACCTCCATGACCATCAACGCGCCGGCTGCAGTCCTTTTGGCCATGTATATCGCAGTCGCGGAAAAACAGGGCGTGTCGCCGGAGAAGCTTAACGGAACTATTCAGAATGACATCCTCAAGGAATATGCCGCCCGCGGCACCTACATTTTCCCACCGAAACCGTCAATGCGCCTCATAACCAACACATTCGAGTATTGTTCTGCAAACGTTCCAAACTGGAACACCATCAGCATAAGTGGCTACCATATCAGAGAGGCAGGGGCCACAGCAGTACAGGAACTCGCCTTCACGCTCGCTGACGGAATCGCCTATGTTCAGGCGGCTATAGACGCGGGTCTTGATGTGGACGAATTCGCTCCTAGGTTGTCGTTCTTCTTTGCAGCCCATAACGACCTTTTCGAGGAAGTTGCCAAGTTCAGAGCGGCGAGAAGGTTGTGGGCGAGGATCATGAAGGAAAGGTTCGGAGCCAAGAAGGAAAAGTCTATGAGGCTCCGGTTCCATACCCAGACGGGCGGGTCCACTCTAACGGCGCAGCAGCCTGACAACAACATTGTCAGGGTGGCATTGCAGGCGCTTGCAGCTGTTCTCGGAGGCACTCAGTCGCTGCACACCAACTCCCGAGATGAAGCCCTAGCGCTTCCAAGCCAGGAATCGGTGATGATTGCCTTGCGTACGCAGCAGATCATCGCATACGAGAGCGGTGTCGCCGACACTATTGATCCCCTTGCAGGCTCTTACTATGTAGAGGCTCTTACCACTCAGATTGAGGAGGCAGCCGCCGATTACATCCGCCGGATCGACGAGATGGGCGGAGCGCCTATGGCAATCGAGCGAGGGTTCATCCAGAGTGAGATAGAAGAGAGCGCTTATCGGTACCAGATGGAGATAGAGTCGGGAGACCGGATTGTTGTCGGCGTCAACGAATTCTACATAGAGGAGGAGCCGCCGAAGGGCCTTCTCAAGGTAGACCCCGCCGTTGCCGATCTGCAGTGCAAAAAACTGGCGGATGTGAAAGCTTCAAGGAATGGCGAGGCTGTGGAAAAGAGCCTTGAAGCGCTCAAGGCAGCGGCCGAAGGAACTGACAATCTCGTGCCGTATATTCTTGACGCAGTCAGAGAATACGCCACATTGGGAGAGATATGCGACACTTTGCGCGAAGTATTCGGAGAATACAAGCCCTCAGGGGCCTACTAGCAGGAAGGGAGAATGGGCGACAGCATGGGTACTGATACTGGCAGGAAGATTAGGGTTTTGGTCGCAAAGCCAGGTCTCGATGGGCATGACAGAGGTGCCAAAGTTGTGGCACGTGCCCTTCGTGACGCAGGTATGGAAGTGATATACACAGGGCTCAGGCAGACGCCGGAGCAGATCGTGGCGGCTGCTATTCAGGAAGACGTCGATGTGATCGCCATGTCGATACTTTCGGGTGCACACAATGTCCTTTTCCCGAAGGTCATGGACCTGCTGCGTGAGAAGGGTGTCGACGATATTCTCGTCGTGGGCGGGGGCATCATCCCGGATGAGGATATCCCTGCCCTCAAAGAATGTGGCATAGCGGACATATTCACTCCTGGCACAAGTACATCGGAAACGGTTAAGTTCATAGAAGAGAACGTGAAGAGGCGGTCGTAAGCATGGGCCGAACGGAAGTGGTGAGCCGGGCCCTTAGCGGGGATATCCGGGCCGTGTCCCGGCTCATATCCCTCATTGAAGATTGTGTTCCAGGATTCGAGGGCCTGTATTCGGAGATCTACCCGTTTACAGGGAAGGCGCACGTAATAGGGATTACCGGTCCGCCCGGATCCGGAAAGAGCACACTCGTCGACAAGATGGCGGCGGTGTGCAGGGAACGCGGAAAAACTGTGGGAATAGTGGCGGTCGACCCTACTAGCCCGTTCACAGGCGGGGCGCTTTTGGGCGATCGTCTTCGAATGCAGCGCCATGCCTTAGATGATGGAGTGTTCATCAGAAGCATGGGCACCAGGGGCCAGCTTGGCGGTATATCGCGTGCTACGTCTGGCGCGGTGGACGTGCTGGATGCTGCCGGGTATGATTACGTAATCATCGAGACTGTGGGTGTGGGCCAATCCGAGGTAGAGATAGCCTCGATCGCTGACACCGTCGTGCTGGTGCAAGTGCCTGGGTTGGGCGATGATATTCAGGTCATAAAGGCCGGCGTAATGGAGATCGGTGATCTGTTCGCCGTGAACAAAAAAGACCGCCCGGGTGTGGAAAGAGTGGTAGCTGAGATTCGGATAGCTCTGGAGCTCAGTTCCGTTGCGTCTAGGGGAGGCGGCGGAACGAGCAGAATCGCCGGATCCGCGGGGCATCACGGAGTTTCGGCGCTCGGAGCGGCGGGCTCTGAAAGAGAAGAGACAGTGGACGAGGAGGCAGCGAGGCCCTGTTGGCATCCTCCGATCCTCCAGACATTGGCTGAGACGGGTGAAGGGGTAGGCGAACTTTTCGACGCCTGCGATGAGCATATGCGTTATCTGGCCGGAACCGGTGAGTTGGACGATCGGAGATACAGGCGTGCACGTTCGGAGACGATGCAGATTGCATCGGGAAGGATTTGGCGCGGGCTCACAGACGATCGTGGTGCATTCGCTGCTGCAGAGGAACTGGCGTGGAAGGTTGCCCGAAGGGAGATCGACCCTTATTCAGCAGGCAATGAGCTTTATGAGATGATCGTCAAATAGATTCGCGGGAGGGGACTGATTTGGTCAAATCGGTGGACCATATAGGAATTGCGGTGGCAGATCTTGAAGAGGCCCTCAAACTGTATACCGAAACGTTCGGACTTGAGCTCCAAGGAACTGAAGTGGTGGAAGAGCAGAAGGTCAAAGTTGCTTTTCTACCTATAGGCGATACGGAGATAGAACTTCTTGAGTCGACCGATCCTGAGGGTCCGATCGCCAAGTTCATAGAAAAACGGGGACAGGGAATTCAGCACATAGCCTTGAGAGTGGACGACATCGACGCTGCGCTCGATAAGATGCGGGCTGAAGGGATCAGGCTCATCGACGAGAAGCCTCGCTATGGAGCAGGCGGAGCGCGGATCGCTTTCCTGCATCCGAAAGCTACAGGTGGAGTCCTTATAGAGCTCTGCGAACGCAAGTAAAGTGAGGTAGACGCTATGCAAGCAAAGAGGCTTCGAAAACTGAACGTATCTATGATTGTTGCCGTAACCCTGGTCGTTGTGACTGCGGGTGCCTGTTCTGCGCAGGTGGGCGGCGGTGGGAACTCAGTCGGATGGGTTTTCCTCAGGGTTGATGATCTCAATGAATCTCTGGTTGATGCCGAATTCAACCAGCTTCCCGGCGGCATGCTCACGTGGGGCGGCTATGGAACAGTTGGTGTCGGAAACGGAAAATGGTCCATAGGCGGATGGTATGGTGGAGGCGAGGCCATTTCGAAGCCTACTGCTGGAGCAGAGCCGAAGATAGCTACTCTTGCGTTCAATTACGGGGGAATCTTGGTTGAATACAGCGCCGTGGATTCTCCGAAAGCCCATGTCGGATTAGGTACAGTGCTTGGAGGGGGAATGGCGGCGCTTACCACAAAGCGCGGCATGATCTCCGACTTTGACGAGGCGCTGGGCGCGGCCAGCTCTGCTTCGGTCTGGCGGCCTTATCTTCTGGCCCAGCCCCAGGCATCCATAGCTTTCCCGCTGTCGGCGCTAATCGATATTACGATCACTGGAGGATACTCTTTCTTGTACAGCCCGACCGGATGGATGGATGGGATGACCTTCAAGGATTCATTCGATGGCCCTATGAAGAGCGCGGGACTGCCCTTTGTGCAGCTATCCTTCAGCTTCGGGCCGCCGCCTCTGGGAATATAGAGGCAAAGCCTGCGATTTCCAAGTGAATCGAGCGCGGCTGGAGCAGTTGCAGTCCCCTGCCCTGGTGATGCATCACGAGGCAGGGGACTTGCTTTTTTGCGAAAGGCGCTCGGGTGGATGGATCTAGCCTTCCAGAGTGTTGCTGCAGCTGCTCGCATTCGCAAATGCCTGAGGCTGCGGTGATTTGGGCAAAGCGATGTTCTCCCACAAACCTGGCATAGTAGCGGCAACGTCACGTATCTCGTCGCAGGATGCGTGGGCGTAATCTCTGCGAGGCCGCTTTTCGATGCAGAAATTGCTTCGATGGTGGGGACAACTTGCTTGCGGGAGCACGGATTTGGCTGAGTGGGCGTGAGTGGGGTGCTTCCGCAGTTTGCGCCACAGCTTGTGGATGAACTACAGCTTTTGTTGGGGGGTGTGACCATGGTCGATGACGGCATTCATGGATGGAATGTGCCTGAAATAAGGGAGGCGGTATTTTGGTGGTCGGAGGAACGCGCCGAGCTTGTTGTGGCTGATGCAATGGAAAGGGCGCGTCGTCTTCTAGGAACTCGCTATTCGGCCCCTGCGGTCACGCTGTATGGATCCCTCGCAGAAGGTTGCATCCTAGTTGAAGGGTTCAGGGGCGATTACTGGGAAATGTACGTCATGGCTGACGAGATAGCCGACCCTTTGAGCATGCGCGGGAAAGGGGGATCTGCATTTCAGACCAGAGGACTACCTGGTGATTCAGGCCCGAATAGCCAAGGAACGAGAGAATCTTAGTCACCTCATCTATCCTGTGGCGGTTTCCGCTTGTAGGCATTGCGCATACTCGGATCGATGCTCCACGATTTCTACACGTTCGTGGAGAACATCGCCAAGACCGTGGCTATGAGGATTGATGGGCATGACTGGCACAGAGAAGTTGCTGGAGCAGATGAATTCCCGGACTCTGTTCGCCGCTCTTGTCCAGCGGCACAGCTGCGCTCCTCGACAGGTTCCGTGCGTGTTCAGGAACATCTACGGATTTCAACCGGATGCAGATCGGACGTTAGAGTTGGTCTGCGATATGCACAAGACTGTGTCGGCGCTCAACTCTGACCTGGACTGTCACGTACGTGAGATCGACCGCATAACACGGTGGAAGCCAGAAGAGCCTTTGGCCACCTCCGGAGAGAGAAGAGAACATCCCCCGTCCGTCTGGCCTTGTATTGGCCGGGAGGAACGGGGGATGACGAGTTCTGTCTGCCCATCTGAACATTGGCACATGCCGGTGCGATTATCCAATCACCTGCTCATCACGGATGTCAACTCGTCTATCCAAACCTAGACAGCAGAACTCCCGCGACTATTGCAGAACCTATGACTCCTGCTACGTTGGGCCCCATGGCGTGCATTAGCAGGAAGTTGCCTGGGTTTTCATCTTGGGCCACTGTCTGCACAACGCGGGCCGCCATGGGAACGGCTGATACGCCGGCTGCTCCGATAAGCGGGTTGACCTTGCCCTTAGTAAGTCGGCACATAAGGTTTCCCAGCAACACTCCGCCTGCTGTGCCCCCTGAGAACGCCACAAGCCCCAAGAGAATTATGCTTATAGTCTGCCATGTCAAAAAGCTTTCGGCATTGGCTGTTGCTCCTACAGTGAGCCCCAAGAAGATGGTGACTATGTTGATCAGCTCGTTCTGGGCCGTCTTTGAAAGCCTGTCTACAACGCCGGATTCGCGGAACAGGTTGCCCAGCATGAGCATTCCCACCAAGGCTGCAGCCGATGGCAGCATCAGTCCTACAACGACAGTCACTATGATTGGGAAGAGTATCTTCTCCTTCTTGGATACGGGACGAAGCTGCTCCATCACGATTTGACGGTCCTCTTTGCGTGTAAGGGCACGCATAATAGGAGGCTGGATTATCGGCACTAAGGCCATGTAGGAGTAGGCAGCTATTGCTATCGGGCCAAGAAGTTCCGGTGCTAGCCTGCTCGTGACGAATATAGCTGTTGGGCCGTCTGCGCCGCCGATGATGCCGATCGACCCCGCTTGCGCCGGCGAAAACCCTAGGAGCAGTGCGCCGAGAAACGTGATGAATATTCCGAACTGAGCGGCGGCTCCCAGGAAGATCGTAGACGGATTGGCAAGCAGGGGACCAAAGTCGGTCATTGCGCCTACGCCCAGAAATATGAGTGGCGGGTATATGCCTAACTTGACGCCTTGGTAAAGATAGTAGAGCAATCCTCCAACAATGCCGTCTTGCGGACCCTCCATGAGCCCAGCAGCCGGCAGGTTTGCTAAGAGCATTCCAAAAGAGATCGGAAGAAGGAGCAGCGGCTCAAACTTCTTTACTATCGCCAGGTACATGAGGCAGCCCGCGATAGCGAACATGACGAGTTCTTTCCATGTCAGGACAGCAAAGCCCGTACTGTATAGGAACTCGACGACTGCTTCTTGCACTGAAAGTCGCCCTCCTTTAGGCCGGGTCTATGGATACTAGGAGATCTCCGGTGTTGACCGAGGCCCCCTTCTCTACTGCTATATGCGTTACGACGCCTGATCTGCCCGCAAAAATCTCATTTTCCATCTTCATAGCTTCCAGCATCGCCACAACAGTCCGCGGTTCGACTTTGTCGCCCACCTTGACCTTGATGTCGATTATCGTGCCTGGCATGGGTGCGGTGACTGATGTGCCGCGACCTGATGCCGCCGGTTTTTTGGAAGCTGCAGGCTTTGCAGGGCCCGCGGACACAGGGGCGCTGGGAGTCGGCGCTGCTGGAGCGGGTTGGGCGGCCGCCGGCGTTCCCATTCCGCCGATCTCTTCTACTTCGACTTCATAAGTGGTTCCGTTGACTTGAACCCGAAACCTTCTCACTTGAACAATCCCCCTCGAAATCGGATTGAACTTGGTATTTAGATCCCCGTTATGCCCTGGATCGTCCGGACATCAGATCTTGCCTGCCGGCAAGCCCCCAGAGGTTCGCGGCGACTGGGCCTACCTGTGTAACGGATTTTACACGGACCGGGGCTGCTCCTTCTTCCATCAGTATAGCCATTACAGCCGCGATCGCGGCAACCTGCTCTTCTGAATAGTCTTCTGCGCGCCCTTCAAATTCGGAACCGCGATGTGTTAGCTCCTCATCGTCTGACGCTGTGATTTCGTCGCGTATCTCGGTTTCAGCCCCGTCCCCGACTGCGTATCCCGCGGGTGCGCGCTTGCGATCTGAGGCGCGTCCCATTAGGATCATTATGACCTGAAGGATGGCCAGACCGATGAAGGTGACCACCATTCCCAGAACCAGGGTTTGCAGGCCGAGGATTAGTTCTTCACCTACAGTCATAGAATCTTCCCCCAATCATACAGGGATGTTCCCGTGCTTCTTGGGAGGTCGAGTCTCCCGCTTAGTTGAGAGCATGTCCAATGCATCCATAAGCCGTCGGCGGGTTTCTGCCGGATCGATCACATCATCCACATATCCACGTTTGGCCGCGGCATACGGGTTGGCAAACTTCGACCTGTACTCGGCTATTTTTTCGGCCCTGGCAGCCTCAGGATCTTGGGCTGCTGTAATCTCCTTGCGGAAGATGATGTTTGCTGCCCCGTCTGGGCCCATAACAGCTATTTCAGCATCAGGCCACGCGTAGACCACATCTGCCCCGAGGTCGCGGCTGCACATGGCGAGATATGCTCCGCCGTAGGCCTTGCGGACTATCAATGTGATCTTGGGAACTGTGGCTTCGGAGTAAGCATAGAGAAGCTTGGCTCCGTGACGTATGATTCCCCCGGTCTCCTGGTTGACTCCAGGGAGGAACCCGGGAACGTCAACTAGGTTGATTATGGGGATGTTGAATGCGTCGCAGAACCTGATAAACCGCGCCGCTTTGTCGGACGCATTGATGTCAAGGCAGCCTGCAGCTACTTGCGGCTGATTCGCGATGATGCCGATGGGCCGCCCTCCTAGGCGTGCGAAACCCACGATTATGTTCCTGGCATAATGCTGGTGAACCTCGAAGAAGTCGCCATCGTCAACAAAGCGGAGTATCACATCGTGCATGCTATAAGGTCTGTTTGACTCTTCAGGCACAATCTCCCTGAGTTCAGGTATGATCTCGGCTGACGATGCATTTTCCAGGGCTTGAACGGGGGGATCTTCCAGATTGTTCGACGGCAGATAGGAGACGAGTTTTCGGATAGCCAAGAAGCAGTCATCTTCAGTGTCATACATAAAATGCGCCACGCCGCTCACGGTATTGTGAGTAGTGGGGCCGCCAAGTTCGTCTGCGCTGACCTCTTCTCCCGTCACTGTCTTGATTACCTGTGGACCGGTGATAAACATGTTTGCGCCTTGAACCATGAATATGAAGTCTGTCAGAGCGGGGGAGTAAACTGCACCGCCGGCGCACGGACCCATGATCACGGATATCTGAGGTACAACGCCTGAGGCTATGGTGTTTCTGTAGAAGATCTGCCCATACCCTGACAGGGCGTCGACGCCCTCCTGGATCCTCGCTCCTCCCGAATCGTTGATGCCGATGACCGGTGCTCCGACTTTCATTGCCAGATCCATGACTTTGCAGATTTTCTTTGCGTGCATCTCCCCGAGGGATCCGCCCATTACCGTGAAGTCTTGAGCGAAAATGAAGACTTTGCGACCGTCTATAGTTCCATAGCCGGTTACAACCCCTTCGCCCGGCAGTTCTTGCTCAGGCATTCCAAATTCCTGGCACCTGTGCTCCACGAACATGTCCAGTTCAGTGAAACTGCCCGGATCCAGAAGCCGCTCAATTCGCTCCCTTGCGGTCAATTTGCCGCTAGCATGCTGCTTCTCGATCCTCTTTGGACCGCCTCCCTGAATGACTTTCTCTTTTTGGGCCTTCAACTCGCGGAGCCTGTCGTTATCGCCCACATAAACTCACCTCGCATCATTGTTCAAACAGGCCATTGTATCTCGGCGTGATACAGCTGATACATGAGAAGCCACCGCGCATGTGCGCGGCGACATATGGATACCGCTTACATTATACACTTAGATGGCGTTTGGGGCTAGGAGCTGGGTGGGTTGGATGGAAAATCCGATGTAATATTGGCACCCTCTAAAACATAAAAGATGGGAATTGACTTTCGAGTGTAATAGAGGAATGGGACGGCGTATGAAGTATCATTCCAGGTAAATGAAGAGCTTTGTAAGACGCTATATGAAGGGTGGCACGGAAGATGGAATGGATTGAGCTTAGGAGCGACACTCTTACGCTCCCAACTGAAGAGATGAGAGACGCTATGCGCAATGCGGAGGTCGGAGATGATGTTTGGGGTGAGGATCCCACCGTAATCCGCCTTGAAGAGCTGGCCGCGAAGAAGGTGGGAAAGGAGGCGGCCCTGTTCTTGCCGTCTGGGACGATGGGTAATCTCGTGGCTGTCATGACACATTGCAGCAGGGGGGATGAGATCATTCTCGAGGCGGAAAGCCACATCTACTACTATGAAGTGGGGGGCTTGTCGGCTGTGGCCGGAGCGGTGCCTCGGCTTGTCTTGGGTAATAGCGGTGTGCTCGATCCAGACGATGTAAGGGCTGCGATCCGCGAATCGAATATCCATTACGCTCCAACAACGTGCCTTGCCATTGAGAATACACACAATCGCGGAGGAGGGACTGTGACTGATCTAACCATCCTTGCAGCTCTCCACGATGTTGCGAAGGATCGCGGGCTTTCGATACATATGGACGGTGCCAGGATTTTCAATGCCGCTATCGCGCTTGGGGTAGATGCATCCCAGATCGCCTGTCACGTGGATTCGGTCATGTTCTGCCTTTCCAAAGGCTTGTCGGCGCCTGTAGGCTCCATGCTTGCGGGGGACGCTGACTTCATCGCCCGAGCGAGGAAGAACCGGAAGATGGTTGGCGGAGGGATGAGGCAAGCCGGTGTGCTTGCGGCAGCCGGGATAGTGGCGCTAGAGAAGATGGTGGACAGGCTTGCCGAGGATCATGCAAATGCCCGCGCGTTGGCGGAAGCTTTGGTGGACGTGCCGGGGATTGAAATCGATCTTTCGACTGTAGAGACTAATATGGTGGTCTTCGATCTTTCGCGCTTGGGGATCGGATCTAACGAGTTCGCTGCCGAACTGAGCGCGGAGGGGGTCCGCGTCAGCACCAGGCCGCCCCATGGTCTGAGGGCCGTGACCAACAGGCATTTCACAGCTGACGATGTTGAGCGGGCTGCTCAGGCAGTAAGGACTGTCTGCTGCAGGCATGCCGCTCCGTGCAGCGGCGCATAGCCCGTTTGAGTCTGCTTTCGGGCAGTCCGCAGCGAAGGATGGGTCATGATATGCAAGACGCCCGGCGAATAGAATGTGGTGATCATTCTGGCCTGGGGAGGGACATCGAGATGATCGGGCTTGTATCCATCATCATTTTCTGGGCTGCTATAGTGCCGCTGATCACCCTCATCCATAATCTTGGCCATGCTGCAGCCGCCTTGGCTCTCGTCCCTGAACATGGTGTTGTGGTCCGTTTGGGGTCGGATCCCCGGATTTCGCTGGTCAGGCGGGGGAGGCTGGAGGTGTTGCTTCAGCCTTGGAGCGGATGGGTCGGGCGCTGGGGATGGACTGCAGGTGTTGTGGAGGCTAGGCGGGCGCACTTTGTTTGGATCATGTTGGCCGGTCCTTTGGCATCGATCCTTGCGGCATTGCTTTTTGGCGTAGTGAAGAGCATGTTCGCTGCGGGGCCCCTGTTCATGCGCGACCTGGCGCAGGCCGGGATGGTTGCGGCGATAATACAGTTCGCTGCTTCGATATTGCCCGTGACGTATCCGTCTTGGCTCATAGGGTATTCTGACATGTGGAGTGACGGCCTTCGCCTATGGCGTTGCCTTGCAGGGAAGACAACTGAATAGCCGCGGCGCCTCCAGCCTGGCAGGAGATGGAGGCGGCTGAGGGGAACGAGCGGCGGTGACGATCCTGATTTGGAGGAAGAGATCGCAAATGGCCGGGTCGGTGTGAATCGTTCTTGTTGCGGTTGCTGCGCACTTTTCACGCTCATCCATGAAGTTGCTCTTGCGTTCGTGTTGCAACATGATGCTTCCACATGGTTTTAGTGCGGCTGCTAGGTGCATGGGAAGGACGAATCAGCCTCCGATTGACTCCTGCGCCGGCACGGATCAGGCAGCGCCGAAGGCCTTTATGGGACCTCAGGTTTGAACTTCAGATAGTGCAGCGCAGCCCCATCACATTGGCACTGCTCAAATGCTGGTTGAGAGTTGCTCTTGTTGCGTGGGAGCCGAAATGGGCCTGTGGCTATTGCTTCTATAAAAGGACATCATTTTCTCTGCATAAGGTCATTAACTGAGGCCGTTAGCTGAAGAAGCTGTCCGTCTTATGCTACTTCTTAGATATAGCAGACGTTTGTGGTATTCTCGCGGCGTGCCTGAACATACTCGTCTTTCGTGATGCCCATGAGAATCATGTCCCAGTAGTGCCCGTCGTAGTAGCGTTGCTGGCGTACGCGGCCTTCGTCCCGGAACCCGCACTTGAGGTAGCACCGATGGGCACGTTCGTTGTATTCGAATACAGTGAGGTTGACTTTGTGCATGTTGAGGAAGTCGAAGGCGAAACCGAGGGCAAGATCGATGGCTTCACCGCCTAAGCCCTGTCCCAACATTTCTTCCCGGCCTATTACAATTCCAAGCTCGCAGTTGCGGTTTCGCCAGTCTATTTGGTGCAAGCCCACTGCGCCTACGTACTCCAGCTGGGGGTCATCGGTGAGGGCTATCACAAACTGGCCCTCGCTCGGCACGTGCTCCTTGCGGAGCTGCTGCTCGATGTAGGCTTCGGTCTCTTCCAATGTTTGCGGGAACATCATGAATCCCAGATACTTCGTTATGTTCTCATTACCTATCCATTCCTGGATGCGCCCTGCATCCTCTTTGCGAAATTCGCGAAGAACGACTCTGTTGCCACGGAGCATCGATTTCGCCTCCTAGCTGTGTTTGCTGAAGGGGGGTGCGTTTCGTACACCGCGTCTGTCTCGATATTGATTGTGCGGTCGGCCTAGCTGCAGGCTGCTTTGGCAGAGAAAGTATGGGCTGCCAGACTCGAAAAGAGACGGATCCTACACGACCTGATTCTGCACCGACCAGTAGTTTGTCAACATCGCTTACGATGCCGAGGCCTGCCTTGCCCGATTGATGCTCAGTTCTTTGCAGCCGTTAGGCGCTCCATCAAAGCTTGCCTCAAGGGAACGCTTCAGGCAGGCGTTCTAACAACCAGTGGCGTATTCGCGAGTCGGCAGCGCCCGTGTTCTTGCGCCTTTTCCCTTCTGCCTAAGCACACCTCTGCGTGGCATTCCTTCAGTTCATCAAGGCAGACTTCTCCATACTTGCCTGCCAGATTGATCAGGGCGACGTAGGAAGAACCGCTTCCACGCCAGACTATCTTGACTACCCCGTCCACGAGCTGGGAGACGGAAAAATGTGTGCAGGTGCCTTTGATCTTCTTGGACAGCTCAAGTGCGTTTTCCATGAAGGCCGTGAATTCGTAGTCGCCGTTTGCCCAGTCTATGGGATCAGCTCCGAAAAGGTCGGGATAGTGTGCGGAAGCTATTTCCTGCCCGGCGTAAACCAGGGTTGCGCCGGGAAGCAGCGTATAGAAGACTGTCCAGTTCATTAAGGATCCCTTGTCCCTGATCATCTCCGCGGCTCGCGGGTTGTCGTGGTTCTCGATGAATCGCATTTTGACTGCGTGTGCCGGGTATAAGGTTTCCTGGATGTAAAGATGGTTGAGGTAGGCGTCGAGTCGACACTGGCCTTGGATGTACCCCTTGAGATAATCAAATCCGTCATAGTCGTATGTGAGATCGAATGCAGCATGAAGCTCGGGGTCGGAATGGGCCGTCCATCCGGTATCGCGCAGGATCTTGATGAAGGACTTGTCGACGCTTTCTGCAAGCCATATCAGGTTCTCCTTCCGCCCGCGCGAAAGCTCTTTGCGGGCCGTGAGCCAGAAATCGAGGGGCACCAGTGACGCTACATCGCAGCGGAAACCATCCACGCCCATCTGCACCCACTTGCGGAGTGTATCTATTTGGTAATCCCAAAGGCCCTGTTGGCTGTAGTCAAGATCGTATACATCCCACCAATCCGGGACCTTGGTGGCCGGGTTCCCATGGTCATCCTGGAGAAACCACTCAGGATGTTGAGCGAGGAGAACGCTGTCGCGGGAGGTATGGTTGAAAACAACATCAATTATTATTTTCATGCCCAAGGCATGTGCTTTGTTGATGAGTTCGCGAAAGGACTGCTCATCACCGAGGTCGGGGTTGATGGCGCGGTAGTCCCTGATCGCATAAGGACTGCCTAGGCTCCCCTTTCGGTTGGCTGCGCCTATGGGATGGATGGGCATTAGCCAGAGAGCGTCAGCATGTAGGCGTGATATTCTCTCGAGGTCGTGACAGAGTCCGGCGAATGTTCCGCTTTTCGAGTGGTTTCGAGGAAATGCCTCGTATATGACTGAGCTCTTGATCCAATTCGGAGTATCAATGGCCATTGATGCGACCTCCTGTGTGGTAATCTCTCAGCTGAGCTGGTAGGGCCTTCAGGCATGCGAATCATGGTTTCGCGTTGGCCTTTGCCTGAGGAACTAGTGCATATCATTTCGCCTGGCATGACTGCAATCCTCCTTAGGCCCATTTCCTTGTTGCACCTGGCATGTGCCGGTTGCATGAAGGTCATATCATGTTCGCAGATGAAAGAGCAACGTTAGGGCTAACGATTATCAAAAGAGATATTGACATTGCCCATAAGTACCTTTATGATATTAACAACGATATGAATAAGATTGATAAATGTGGTGCTCAGAGTTGGAGGGGCAGAGATGATACTCATGATCGGTGATGTGAAGATTGAGATCACACGTAAAGAGAGTAATAATCTGGAAGAAACGGTCAGACGCGATTCAGTAGCTAAGGGCGCCTGGGAGGCTCGGCGGGCTTATGAGAGCGCGGCCATCAGTTATATTGCAGGATTTAGGTAATGAGAGGCGCTCTGCAGAATACGTGGCGCCCGCCGCACTGTATGCTCGGATCAACGCACCTGTGCCGCCTTCTAACGCATAAACCATTCTTGCCTGTGCAAAACTGGTGGGTGAGGTGGTGTATTTGAAGAACAAGCTCACGCAAAAGGAGCAATCTTTGCTCAGTGACCAGTTAAACCACGAGAAACTGTGCATCCAGAAATACAACAACTACGCTCAGCAGGCTGAGGATCCACAGCTTAAGCAATTGTTCAGCCAGTATGCGTCCCAGGAGCAGGAGCACTATGACACCATAAACCAGTTGCTCCAGGGGAACCAGATGATTATCAGCACAGGCGAGGGCCGGACAGAGATGATTCAGGGCGGTCCGGGAGTGGGCCAGTATTCAATGGAAGTCGGGACTATTGGCCAACATGCGAGTCAAACTGCCAACCATGGAATGACGGGCCTGCGGAACCAGAATGATGCCACATTGGTCATGGACATGTTGGCTACAGAGAAATTCGTTTCGAGTACGTATGATACGGGGGTCTTCGAGTCCGCAAACTCCAACGTGCGCCAGGCTCTCCAACATATCCAGCAAGAAGAACAGCAACATGGCGAAGGACTCTTCAACTATTTGAGTGAGCACGGAGTGTACAATCCGCAATAAGGTGAACGGCGGATTGCCGAACGCGGCCACAGACGTTGCCATGCGCAACCAAGGACAACGATGCCTTTGGGAGGAGGGCAGACGAAGCGAGGACCGAGAGGCTGAGTCGGGTGCGCGTTGCGGGTAACAGGCCTGGGGGGGCGCAATCAGGGGGAGGGCGTTGGTTGGGCGACCGGCGCCCTCTCCTTGATTGCGTGTGGGAGGTTACACGTTGTTACTTCTATTTGTCCAGGGTGCGATCCCGGCCTTGTCCTCACGGCGTATGTTTTTTGGTTGGTCCGGCTCCTCTGGCCCTAGAGACCACCTAACGCCTTGGTCTTGCCAGGTTGGGAGCCACGGCAGCGGTCCTAGGTTCTCGTAGCGGATCATCTTGCCAAGGGCAATGCCTGCTTGAGCATGGTTAGGATATTGAGCAATTAATGATCCAAGTCCTTTAGGCACAGACACGGGCGTTGCCCCACTCGACTTGACCGACAGGATCGAGGCGAGTATGTGTCTTGCCGACTCAACCTGAACCGCTGTGAACTGGGTCAGTGTGCAACTAGTGCCTTGGGAGGGAGCTGCATAGTACACCAGTGGATTGGCGGTCAGATCGAGCGCGGCGATATAGGCGAGAGCCGCCGCGAATTGAGAGGCATCATCAGATTCCATGATATAGATGAATGCCGGCAGATTGATTATGTCCCTTTCTATTCGCTGATAAGTCTCGCGGCTTGCCACGATCACCGGAACCATCCTGTTCACTAGGGGCACAGCCACTTTGTGCTGAAGTTCCTTGCTGTTTTCGGCAATCTGAACTTTAAGGTCAACCCACAGGCGGTTGCTGCCTGCAACGGGGGGTTGGACTTTTTCGATGAATCTATAACCCGGGCTGGCTACAAGGACTGACCCGGGCGGAGTATCCCCATACGATTTGGGCATGTGCGATGCCAGGAATGAGGCTGTGAGATATTCGCCAGCATAGGCCGGATAATAGTGGCTTCCATTGGTCCAGATCTGTTCTGCTTTGCCCAAAGTGTTATAGAGACGAAGCGCTTCAGCCGGAGTTATGATCGCATCCGATGTCCCGTTCATCATCAGCACTGGCCTGGGATACAGGTCGGGGATGTTTATGGGATCCACTATCTGGAGGGTGTCGATGAACTTCTGGGGATTCAAAAGCTTCACACTGGCTGCCTGGCGGAAGGCTGAGACGACTGATAGGTCGCTGTTGTCGACGATGCCGTCCACACCCGATCCAGCGACAACGAAAACGCCGTTGCGAATTCTCGGCTCTATCTTGTAAGTGAGGGAACCGACTATTCCGCCCATGCTGACCCCCGCGATGGAGATTGCCGATGGATTGATCTCCGGACGCATGCTGAGCCAGTCAACCGCGCGCCGCTGGTCGACCACTGCTTGCCTCAGGTTGTCCCGGATGGTTTCCGGAGTCCCTACTACGAATCTTTGGCCGGATACGAACTGTTTTCCCTTGGCTCTCCTATGGTGCTGTGGCAGACTGGGTGCGAGGGCCGCGATGCCCCGCTTTGCCAGGAAGTCCGCCATCATCCAAAACTGTTCTTCGGAATCGGAGAAGACCCCGTGTAACCCTATGGTACATGGACAAGGCTGGGATTTAGCGGTTACTGGAACGAAATAGTGGGCGTAGACTGTGTCGCCTTCGCTCTTGTACGACACATCGTAATGGAGATACCATTGATTGTCGTTGAGCAACGTGAAGGAGATTTCAAAGGGCTGCGCTGTATCGTACGCGTAGAATTCTGTGATCTTCTTGCGCCAGGCGTCGTCTTCAGAATTTGCCCAGACGGAGCTTGCCACAAAGATCAGCAAAGTTGATACTATAATCGTGGTGATCCGTTTTCTTTTCATTGCAGGACTCTACCCTTTCGTTAGGTTTGAGGGGTTTGTTCTATTATAATACAACTCCGCCCTGACGAGGAATAAAGGCCATCTGTACGAAGAATATCTTGGCGTTGCCCGTAATGGAAACGAGGAGGTGCGCACGTGTCGCTTAAGAAGACGATGCCTGATAGAGCATGTAGCGTCACTGGGGTCAGGGAGATCGCAAGTCCTACAGATCCCCAGCTGGGGCTGGCCTATGTTCATCTCGGAATGGTCAGTGTGGAGGCTGGTGAGGACAGGGCCTTCAATTTCGGTCCTCTCGAAACTGTAGCGGTCATCTTGTGCGGTGTTGCCGAGGTGGCCTGGGAAGACGAGGATGGTGTCGAGCGGCGTGAGACGATTGGCGGCAGAAGGGATGTCTTCGGCGGCCCTCCGTGGGCATTCTTTGCCCATCCGTTCACAACGTTCGAAGTGAAGGGATTATCTCCGTTTGTGGAGATGGCGCTTGTGAGGGCGGAGCAGCCTGAGCCTGGGCCTGACTGTCTGTACGAATGCGGATGTGTTGAGGGTGGTTGTGAAACCATGGAGATGCGAGCGGGAGCTGAGGAGATTGTCTGCGGACGAGAGCTCAGGTTAGACTGTGGCGTGGAGATAATCTCGCCTGACGAGGTTGTCTGCAGGAAGCTGGGGGAGCGGACTGTCAGCACCATTGTGGGTGCAAAGACTTCTGCAGGGGCACGACGGCTGATTGTGGGGGAATCTATGGTATGCCGGGGCAACTGGCTTGCATATCCAGGGCACAAGCATGATGAGGATGTTCTTGGCGAGGAGACGAGGCTGGAGGAGGTTTGCCACTTTCGCTTCAGGCCCGAGAGGGGATTCGGTATGGGCCGGGTCTACTCTCCGAAGCGTCGGTTCGACCAGTCGTACACGATTGAAAACGGAGATACGTTGGCTATTCCATTTGGATACCACACTTTTGCTGTGGCACCGGGATATGATGCGTACTGTTTGTGGGCGCTTGGCGGCGAGAGGCGGCAGCTCTTGTTGCGAGAGGACGAGCGACATGCATGGGTCCGTCATATCGGAAGATAGCGTACTGGATTGGCAGGGGCGCCCTGCCGAGCTGAGAGTCATCGATGTTTAGTGGATGGGCACGGATGAGATGGTTCGGGTCTGCACCCGGTAATAGGATTGTTTTTATGGGGTGGCTGCGGTAAACAGACTATATTCTGTAGGTTGCCAGACGGTTTCCCAATGTGCCTGCGAAGGCCGCCTTTAGCAGGTCGCCTGGGAGGTATGGAAGCGCGCCGACGACGAAGGCACGCGGCAGAGGCATTTGTGTTGCCAGGCTCAGCTGGACGACTCCGAAGATGTAGACGACTGCCACACCGCCGATTGCTGAGGCGATGGCACATTTTTGCCATGTCAGCCCGTTCCCTTTTGAAATGTGCATCTTAACAATCCACGAGGAGACATAGGCGCCTGTTGCCATTCCCCAAAGGTACCCTCCTGTGGGCCCTAGAAGCACCCCGATGCCTGCGTGGCCTCCTGCATAGACGGGCAGCCCCACTGCGCCTGCGAGCAAGTAAACGAGCTGGCTTGCTGCCGCGGCTTTGGGTGAAAGCAGCAGGCCGGCCAACATTGCTCCGAAGGATTGTCCCGAGACCGGAACAGGGCTGAATGGGACTGGAAAGGAGATGTGGGCCAGTACTGCTGTGATGGCGCCGAACATAGCGCCTCTGGCCAATGATTTTATCTCATAGCTTTTCCCCATAGATTGCATAGATCTATCACATGCCTTGATGAGTAGTGCAATAAGGTGGTGAGGGACGAGCCTGCCCCCGTTTCCCATTCTATCCCGATGCGACTAGCTGAATCAACCGAGCGCTACTGCTTACATCTCTTTTAAAAGAGATTTTGCCTGCCTGAACAGAGGCGTTCCCGCGGCCCCCACTATTTCGAACGCCGCTGCTTGTGCTGTAGATATCACAGCACCCGCGTGGCGCATCCGTTCGATTGCGGTCTTCCTGTCGAATGATTTTACTGAGGATGAGGCATCTGCTAGGACGTACACCTCGTATCCGATGGCCATTGCGTCGAGAGCGGTCTGAGCCACGCAGATATGGGTCTCCACACCAAGAAGGATCAATTGCTCAGCTTGACTTTGGCGGACAGCTGATTCGATCTCAGGGGATCTGAGAGCGCTAAAGGTCATCTTTGGAAAGACAGGTGAATCCCCAAGAGCATCCCGCATGAGATCGGTGGTGGTGCCCAAACGATCGGGATTCTGCTCCAAGCGCAGAACGGGCATGCCGGCTAGGCGGGCCACTTTCACAAAACTGGTAGCCTGGGCAATGATCTCATCGCGGTCTTCGACTGTGGCCAGAATTTTGTCCTGGAAGTCGATGGAGATTGCCAAAGCTCTACCGGGTTCTATCATTCGAGGCCTCCATTTCAAATCCAACTCTAACACCCCCGTGCACAGATATTCGGCGCCGAGGATTCCTCTCCTTCGAAGGAGTGCGTTGGAATCGCCAATGGACTGGTTAGAAGTGAGCGGGATTCGGGGGTACACATAAGATAGTAAGGAGGAGAAAGATCGCAAAGGATAAAATTGAGTCATGTGGAACCATTACGGGTGCATAATGGGATGAGAAGCCAGCGGTAGCGGGCACTTGGCGGTCATACGAGGCTTGCGATTTCGCTGCCCATTCGGCTAAGGGGTCGGCGGCTGATATTGGGGATCTTCGATTCTGGGTTGGGCCGGGTGTGTTTATGGAGACAGGCATGGCGGCACCTGGTTGTCTTTGGGCATTGCCGGTCGATATGTGGATGGATGAGGTTTTGCCGTATAGATCCACGGGAGGGGTAAAAAATGCAGACGGAGAATCGCGAAAAACCTATGCCGGGGCCCCGAAGGGGCAAAGCAGGGTCTGTGTTGGGCTGGACGGTGTTGCTGATAGTACTCGTTATTGCAGTCTTTGCGGTCGCAGGCGAGCTGATCTTCCGGCATGGAGCGGTTCCGTTGCCCGCTGGTGCAAAGCTACAGCACATATCATCTGTGAGGCTGCGGGATCTCGATGGGGATTTTGAAGTCGTAGCTATTGATGTCGGCAAGGTGCACGGGGTGCAGCCCGCTCTCGAGATTAGTATCAGTTTTTGGTCTATGATGGCGGATTTCGAGATCTCCCTCGTTGGGCCAAATGACGATGTGATGTGGCGGGAGGAATACAATGCGAAGATGGCCAGGGTGAGCACCCCAAAGATATCGTTTGAGACAGCTGCCCGCGGCCAGTGGCGTCTGATCCTCTCCGGACGGGCAAGGAACCTCATGCTGAGCGTGACGTGGAAGATCGATGAGTGACTTCGGGAAGATATTGTGAAGGCGTTATTTCCGCGAAGGACTATGCCCAATACAGGAGAGGCCCGTCTGCAGCAAAAAAGCAGAATCGGGCGGGCTCAATACGGCCTCGAAAAAGGGGTGCAGGAGTTGACATATGACTACAGCGAGATCAGGACTAAACTCGTCCGTGACAGGTTTAGGGAGACAAGTTTTGAGAATCGAGATTACATCGATGCACTGACTGGCGGTAATTTGCTATCCTCTCCCGCAGGTTTACGATGGAGCATCAGTGCATCGAGAAGGAGACGTGGGAGAAGGAGAAAAAACGCGGGTAAAAGCGATTGCGGAATCAACGGAAGGAGCTTGGCGGATTGTGCTGTGGGCAAATGGCGAGGACCTCTCACCTCACTCCAAAAGGCGTATGATATCCATTCAATCACCTCACTTCATCTGTCCTGTCTGAACCGTAACTTTCATCATTGATGCTGCTTCAGTTTGTAGGCGCGAGACCCTGGGCAATCGGCAAATGGCGTTTCGGCCCAATCAAGTGGTCAAGCTCTCAATTGCGGGCAATGCAAACTCGGGGATCGCGCAGGAACTTATCGAGACTTGCTTGCAAACAAAACCTCGTGTGGTAAAGCAGGCCGGATGGCACCCGGCGAGGCTGGTCGATCGCTGACTGGCCGTTGCGAATCTATGGAGGTATGGGCGCTTAGGTGGGTAATATGTAACATAGGCATATAAATGGACGCGGAGGGGATCGTTTGAAGCCTCGTAGGTGCCTGGAACAGACTGTGCGGCAATTGTTGTCGGAGTAATGCTTGTGTGTTCAACTTTGTCGTGGGCGGCGCAGGGAGTAGCCGACGAAGAGAAGTTAGGAGAGCTCATGGCGGAGCTAATCGAGCTCACGTTCGATTTTGAGGATGCTATTGGCAATGTGAATAACCTCGTGGAGGCGCAAAACGTATCCCGGGCAGAGTGGGTGCGGGAGTCAATAGACGAGCAGTCCGACAGGGCTTGGGGTTTGGCGGCGCTTTCGGATCAGTACACCGACGACGGGGACATCATGGAGGGGCAGGTATTCGGGTTTCTCGGAGCGTGGGCGCGGAGCATTCTGTCAGGGCTGCGTGCCCTGGATTAGGCAGCCTCATTGGTGCTGGATACGCGGACATTGCAACGCCTGGAATGTGGGCTCTTACGGCCCTGCTGACGAGCGCTGAGACATGTGACACTCTCTAAGAGTGGCCACTGGATTCAGGTTCATGATAGATAGCATTTGGGAATAGTTCCGGACGCCTTGCGGTGTTGCCGGGCTGAGGGATGGTTTCAAAAGACAAGTGTGGAGGGCTGACGACGGGCAGGCCAATGCCATTGCGTTATCTGAGGAGGTGCGTGAAATGAAGGAGAAGCTCAGGGTGAGGGCTGTTGCCATGGTTGTTTTGGTGGCGGCAATAGTCTTTGGCTCCACGGTTTGCATCGGGGCGGCGGAGGTGCCTGCTAGCGGCCGCCTGAGGGTGGGGATTATCAGTTTCACGGGTTCTTTCAATTATCAGTTCGTTCAGTATGCATCGAATTGTCTGTCCGACACGCTGGTGGGCATCAAGAGGTTCGAGGTTGTTGAGAGGGAGCACATAGAGCGCATACTCTCCGAACAAAGGTTTCAGGTGTCAGGTGCTGTAAATCCTGATACTGCGGTCCGGCTCGGCGAGTTGCTCGGCATTGATTATGCATTCGTCGGGTCGCTCGACAGATGCGAATGCAAGAGCGAGTTTTGGACGGATAAGGACGGCAAGAGGCATTACTATTACGCTGGATCTGCAGAGGCTTCCATCAGGATCATCGACATGTCTACAGGGGCCATTCTTTCGAGTTTTCGGGTGACTGGCACAGGCAGCGATAATTCATCTACGTCGGCTGCGTGTATGAATGCGATAAGGTCGTGTTTTGGCTCTTCCTTGCAGACGAAGATCGCTTCCGCTTTTCCCGTTGTCGGGAGGGTGCTCGAGTTCCGGAGCAAGAAAGAGGTCTATATTTACACGGACGAGGAGGGTGTGCTTACCCGAGGAAGTGACTTTCGGATATTCCGCCCCAATGTGATTTCCGTAGGCGATCCGGGAATGCAGCATCAGTTCATGTCCGCTGACGAGGTGGGCGTGGTGAGAATTGAGGCCGTTCACGGGACTGTAGGCAGGGGCAAGGTTGTGGAGTCGTCAGGGGAGATAATGGCTGGCGACTACGCCGTCGAGATTCAGGGATACATGACTGCAGGAGAGGCGATAACGGGGATTTTAGGGGTGGTGGCTCTGATAGCCATGTTGGCGCTGCTTTCAAGCCTTCAGTGACGGACCTTGGCGGTCCTGCTGACAAAGGCAAAAGGGCCTCTTCTGCCAACTCATCCTTGAAACCAGCCGACTTGTCCGCAGTCGGCGTAACCTCCTCCGAGCTGCCGGAATCGGGGAAGTACAGAGGTTATGTGGGGATGCTGGCGAATAGTAGGAGCAGAATATCAGAGGCGGTGCAGTGGAATTGAGGACATGTCCTTGTTCATCGAATTACCTGGGCCAAGCGGTTGATGCCGTCAAGGCGGGCCGATTTGGAAGATTTGCGCTTGTTCTCCGGGGGTCGCAGGAAGCCGCGGGGGCTCGGCGAGCGATTCTTACGCAGGTAGACGCCGGGGCGGTTTTCGCCGTACCCGTCTACACCTTCGATCAACTGGCAACAGTCCTCATGCGTCGGCTCGATATTGAACCGAAGGGCAGTGTCAGCGAGATCCAACGTGAACTTTTGGTCTCGGCGGCGCTTGCTCAATGCAAGATCGCAGGCGAGTTGGGACCGTTGGCACAGGGGGCGGAGAGGGATGGGGTGGCCCGATCCCTGGCAGAACTTTTCGCTGTGATGGACGGCGCTGGGCTCGATCCTGAAAGACTGGAAAAAGCTCTCATCACCGGCTCCGGCGGGGGGATGGAGATGGTCTCCAACTTTGGCCATGATGCCGTCGACAATCTCAGTCCGTGCATCGATTCGAACCGGATCCCGAGTGCGCATGCTGCTGACGTTTTAAGCGTCTGGAGAAGGTATTGCGAGCTTCTTGATTTCACGGGCCGAGCTGAGCGAGGCCGCCTGTACTCCGCTATTGCCCAGTCTCTTCGCTCTGCCGAAGGCAGGAGCCGACATGGCCTTGAGTCTGTCCGAGTGGCCGGGTACGCGTGGATCGGGGGGCTGGAGGCGGTTCTCCTCTCTGCCCTGGCCGAGGCGAGCGTCGACGTCGAGATAGAGCTGCGTTGTCCACCAGGTCATGGCGGGTATGCTCTCGATGCCATGGAGGAGGCGGTGAGCCCTGCCCGAGTGGTCGGTGTGGAGCTTCCCGCTAGGCAGACGCCGCCGCGCCTCATTGCTGCTGCGGGGCCGAGGCGTGAGGCGTGTGCGGTTGCGCGGGAGATTAAAAGGCTCATAGTGGACGAAGGAGTCCGCCCTGCACAAGTATGTGTGGCGAGCGCGGATTCCGAGGGCTTTGTGCCCATGTTCCTTGAGGCCCTCGATGAATTCCAGGTGCCGGCCACTGTCTCGCGCAAACGTTTGATGATCGAGTCCAGCCTGGTACTGGACTGTCTTGAAGTCGCCCGGCTGCTCGGTGCGATCGGGCGCCCGTTCGATATTATGCCGCTTGTGGCCAGCCCCTACCTAGGGCTCGGTCCGCGCAGGGCCGGGCAGATTGCCCGCGCTATTAACCTCAAAGGATTGGAACTGCCCCTTGCAGGCTGGGAGGCAAAGCTCGAAAAATGTGATCCTTCGGGAGATTGCGATGGGCAGCGGTACGCGGCGCTTTTGGCGGAGGCTGTAGAGCAAGCTGAAGATGTGAGAAGGGCGAGCGGAAGCTCGGGACTTGCCGGTTATGTTGATGGCTTTAGGGCTGCCCTTGCGCGTTTGGGCATGCCGGACCGGATCTTTGCGTTGCCTGGTGATCCAATGCTTGGGGCTGAAGAATGGATGGCATGGGCTACGTTCCATTCGTTGCTTTTGGAGATATCCAATGCCCGGGATGTTTGGGATGCATCACGTGAACCGACTGCGAGTTCTATGGCCGGTTGGACCGATTTCTACTCCCTCCTTTCTTTCGCTGCAGGCAGAAGATCGTTCGCCCTCAACAGGCCTTCGCCTAATGGGGTAGAGGTGATGGGCCTGGACCGCGCGGCTTCGTGTGATCGGGAGTTTTTGTTTGTATCAGGTTTGGGTGAGCAGATGCTGCCTCGGCGCAGGCGCAGGCCGTGGATGCTTCAGGAGAGCGATGTTCAGGCTTTGGTAAGGGCGGGCGTGTCCCTTGAGCCGATGGGCAACGGAGCAGAGGCCGACAGGCATGTATTCAACACGCTGGTGCACTCGCGAGCGGAGAGGATCTACTTGAGCTATGCTACGGCCAAGGAGGATGGTTCGCTGGCCCGACGCTCGTTCTTTGTAGACGAGCACCTGAGAAGCCTCGGCGTTTCAGATGCCGATGAGCACGAAATAACCCAGACGGTGCCTGCCAGTTCGGTTTTTCCCATGCGATGGGACGATGTGGCGAGCAAGCGGGAGGCGAGGATGAGGTCTCTTTGGAGTATGGGGCGGGCGAATGCTGCCGGGATGGGGTCGATGCCTGCTGAGCCCAAGCCCGAAGCCGGGGCATGTTTTTGGTTGCGGAAGCGCGACGTGGCCTTTGCCGAGCTTGCTGAAGTGTGGCTCAGGCGGCAGGTTGCTGAAATAGCGGGGGAGGATGGGTATGGCCATTTCCGTGGATGCATTGGATGTGATGAGCTCCTCGATAAAATGGCCGCCACTGTTTTTGACGTGCGGCCCTGGTCTGCAAACTCGCTCAACGAATACATAAAGTGCCCGTTCAGTTTCTTCTGCCAAAGCGTGCTAGGAATCGAGCCGCCGGATGAGGTCGGCGACGATGTGGACGCAAGGGACAAAGGCACATGTCTGCACGAGATCGTCAAGGAATTTATCAGTCGCCACATAGGCGAGCCGCTGGATCCAAACAAGGCCGATCAGTACTGTGAAGAGATTACTAGGATAGCCTCTGACGTGGTGGACCGCACTCCTTCCGAACGCTCCGGGGTTCCCGCGTCTGTCTGGGATGCCTACTTTGCTGGGATCATCGCGGCGTCTCGCGACTTTGTAATCAAGGAGTTGGAGTTTACTGAGGCTACGGGAGGGGTATGGCGCCCAATACATCTTGAATGGCCATTCGGGTCATCTGTCCGGCAGTTGGCTGTGGGGGAGGGTCGGGTGCCCGTTACAGGCCGGATCGACAGGATAGATGCGGGACCAGGCGGCGCTCTTGCCATATACGATTACAAATCAGGGAAGACAGTGCCCAGTGCGAGGAATATCGAGGAGGTTGCCGACATTCAGCTCGGGCTTTATGCATTGGCAGCCGAGAGTCTGCTGAAAGCGGAGGTTGCAGGGGTGTGGTACTACCAAGTTCCCTCCTTAGGGAGAACTGAAGGCGTTTGGAGGGCAGGTTACCACCAGCACTTCAATGCTGGACGGAAGCGCGCCGGCAAGCTCGACGATGACCAGTGGTGCGCCTTCGCGGAACTGGTGGAAGAGACTGTTGAAAGGTGCGACAGGGGTGCGCGGCAGGGCATGTTTTCCCCCCAGCCTTCTGAAGAAGCATGCAGGTATTGCAGCTTCCCTGATGTTTGCAGGGTTGTGGAGCTCGATGCTGGCGATGCGTTTGGCAAAGGGGGTGGGCAAGATGTCTGAGTGGACTCCATCTCAGCGTAGAGCCGTTTTTGATACTGACAGATCAATGGTTGTGGCCGCGGGGGCAGGCTCCGGCAAGACAAGGGTATTAGTGGGCAGATACCTCTATCTCCTCGAATCTGGCTTGGCTGACTTGGATGAGATCGTGGCGATTACGTTTACGGAAAAAGCGGCCACCGAGATGAAGGGGCGGGTCTGGTCAACCATTGTCCAACGCCAGGCTGAGGCAGAGGCCTGTGGTGAGGACGCTGGGCGTTGGCGCGACCTTTCCCGCAGGCTTGCAAGTCAGGCCAGGATAAGCACGATAGATGCTTTTTGCTCCCGGCTTGTGCGGGACTATCCGCTGGAAGCCGGGGTTGACCCTCACTTCACGGTTTTAGATCCGCTCGATGCCTCGCGCCTCATAGACCAGGCGGCTATGGAGGCTATCGATGCGCTGATCCGCGAGGGCGATGAAAACATGGCCAGGCTCATCGCGGATTTCGGGGTGTCGAGGGTGGCGAAGGGAATTGCGTATGTCTATGGGAAAATGCGCACAACGGGCAGGCCTATGCAGGAGTTTGCCCGGATCAGCTCGGAGAAGATTAGACGGTGTGCAGAGGAATCCAAGGATGGCCTGGCTGAAGAGTGGGACGACATAGTGGACACGCTTGCCGCGGGCGGTGCCGATGTGGGCCTGCTTTGCGCACTGGATTGGGATTCGCCCGAATTCATCGAGGAGTTCCTGAAGATCCATTCCACAGCGCAGCCGGTGCGGAGCGTAGTGACCGCGAAGGAGCTCGATAAAATCGCCAAGCAGGTGCGGGAGAAGGCTGCGAATTTCGTTTACGCCGATATGATGGTGTCGACTGTGGAGACTGTTGTTAGGGCGTGCGAGGTGTTGGATGAGACGTACTTGTGGTTGCGGGGCAACGGAGCGTCCATGGATTTTGCCGGACTGGAGCTGGCTGCGCGGGATCTGCTGCGCGATACCGATGCCGGCGAACGGGTGAGGAAGCAGATCAAGTTCGTGATGGTAGATGAGTACCAAGACACGAATAGTCTGCAGCACGAGATAGTGATGGAGCTTGCGGGGGATCCGCCTGGAAACCGGCTGTTCATAGTGGGAGATGTTAAGCAGTCGATATATGGTTTCCGCGGGGCGGAAGTGGAGGTTTTCAAGGGCGCGATGGACGATGCGCAGATGGATGGCGGGTATGCGGGAATGGAGGATCTGGGACAGAACTTCCGCTGAATCGATCCTTTGGTGCAGCTCACTAATTACGTTTTTAGCCCAGCCTTGTGCGATATCTGGACTAGTGACGCCACGGCGTTTCGAAGTATGCCCGCCTCGGCTCATCCCCGGACGGAGCTTCACGTTATTACCTACGGCAAATCAGAGCTCGGACGCGCATCACTGGCAGAGGCTGATCTTGTGGCATCGCGAATCGCGCAGATGGTGGCCGATGGGGAGCAGCTCGTATGCGAGCACGACAGGGAAACCGGAGAGCTTGTGGGAACGCGGCCGGTGAGATACAAGGATATTGCCGTACTGCTCAAAACCACCAGCAGGCTGGAGAATTTCGAGGCCGCTTTGGAGCGGTATGAGGTGCCGTATTACGTCGTCTCCGGTAGGGGGTTCTATGGCCGTCCGGAGGTAGTCTGGGTAGTAAACATGCTCAAGGCTATCGACGACCCATGTGATGACCTGTCTCTTGCGGCGGTGCTCAGACATCCGGTCTTCGGGCTTTCCGACGAGTCTCTCTTGCGTCTAGCTCTTGCAGGCGGCCTTGCTCACGCGTTTTGCGATATGGATGTGGCGGTTGACGGGTGGGAGGCAAACGAAAGGAAGAAGCTCGGGCGGGCGAGAGAGTGCATGGAAAGCTTGAGGCGGCTTGCCGGCAGGTTGAGCCCTGGCGGGATGATTCAAGCAATGCTCGATGCCACCCAATTCGAGCCATATCTTGCCATGACCGCTGACGGACTCAAGGCCATAGGCAATGTCCATAAATTGGCTGAAATGGCCAGGGAAGCTTCGCGGTCGGCCACGTCGATCAGGGACTTCATAGACATGATCGAGCGTGCAGCCATAGATGACGCCAAGGAGGCTGAGGCGTCGCTCGTAGAAGAAGAAGCAGATGTTGTGACGGTGATGACGGTCCACAAATCCAAGGGTTTGGAGTTCCCGGTCGTAATCGTTCCCGAGCTTAACCGAGGAACTGGGAGTTGGAACACGCCCATCTTCGAGTTTGCTGCAGACATGGGTATTGCCGTGCCGATCTCGCCTGAGATCCGATACCGTGACACGTCATTTGGAAGTCTGGTCGCGGACGAACTGGCCTGCGCTGAGAATGAAGAGAGCATGAGATGCCTCTATGTGGCCTCCACCCGTGCCTCCGACTATCTGGTGCTAACATCTACCCTTGAGGCGTCTGCCAATCTTATGTCGCTGGATGGAGCTCCTGAATGGTTGATGCCATATGGCCAGGCTGTTGTGGGGTCCTTCTTCGCGGCTGCGGGAGGAGATGTGGCCTCAGGATGTGGAGATGCTGAGGAGGTATTCGAGGCTGTTGTGGCTCTTGGGCCTGGCAGCGAAGCGTTGGTGCATGTGAGGATGCTTCCTCTTGCAGGCTACATGTGGGACAAGGGGGCAGAAGAGGCCGGAAAGGGGCCTTATGTTTCGGGGCTGGCGTTAGAGCCCGCCCAGGAGGCGGCAACAGTGCCAACAGGCTCAGCAGTGCTGCGAGCAGAGTCGGTCGCAGATCAGTTCAGGCTGGTTGGCCCTGTAAAGGTTGCTCCCGATCAGGATGATCCCGTTCAGGTGTCGGTTTCGGCTTTGATGTGCCTTGACAGGTGTCCCCGTTGGTACGTCTACGAGTATGTGCTTGGCCTTTCAAGGGTTCAGGGGAGCCTCGTCGCGCCATCGGTCGGGATGGAGATGGAGATGAGGCTCAATGCGGCTCAGCGCGGGTCGGTGGTCCACTCTGTATGTCAGTGGGCACGGAATGAAAATGAGGCTATGACTCTCCTCAAGAAGCAGCTAGGGGCGTACGGGCTTAGGGGTCGGGCGTTTGTGGAAGCCGAAGAAGAGCTCTGGCCCTTGATACGCAATTACCTTGATAGCCCTGAAGCGTCGGCAGAAGGCAGGAGGGAGCAGGCGTTCCTGCTCGACCTGGGCGCCGCGGTTGTGTCGGGGATTGCAGACTACATAGCTGTTGATGAGTTCATGGTGGGCACCGTTGTTGACCTCAAGACGAACAGGCTCGATGACGAGGGCATCGATCTGGCCGCCCGTGACTACCGCACCCAGATGGATGCGTATGCCCTCGCAGTTCACAGGGGGTTGGGGGCGAAACGGGTCACTGCGGTTCTGAATTTTCTCCATCCCAACGTGCGTGTGGCACTTGAATACGGCCAGGAGGAATTTGCTGAGGCAGAGGAGAGACTGATTCGCCTTGCCGCGAGAACGGCGGATTGCAGATTGGAGTCGACGAAGCCTGAGTGGAGCCGCCACTGTAGGGTCTGTTACTACTCTAGGATGTGCTGGCCTGAAAGGGACGACGTAGACGCGGTGCAGCCTTTAGATGCGTGGCATGAGGTGGAGCCTGAGGTTGGGGATGATGACGGCTTCCTCGAGGCTGAATTGGGCGGAGAGGCAGAGTAAGGTTGCGGGGTTAGACGAGTCCGTCAACATGGGCAGGGCATACGAAATCGGCTTTGAAGTCTTTGGCAAGTTCTGCTATGGCGTTTATGGGGTACATTGTTGGGCTTCTGGCGTGGCAGACGACAGGCTCCACCTGGATGTGCCCGATGCGCTGATCGATCTGCGTGGGGTACCATTGACCATCACATTACAAAACTGCATATTGCGGCCTTTGTCCCCGGGTTCTGTCGACAGCGGAACCCAGTTTTGCTTTGGAGAGATTCGATTGCACGCTCGCACCTAGACATGTCGCCTGAGAAGACGGAGTAGGCAATGTCGTTGCACGGTAACCGGTGAATAACAACACCGTTGTGTCTGCCTGTTCGACCAGTGAGACCAGGGCCTCTGGAACTGGCGGACATCACCTTGTTGGCCAGGTCATCGAGGCGTTTCATTCTGTCTGCGGGTCCGAGCGGGTCTGGCGAGGAGACTAGGTTTTAGACATATCCTGCGAAAGGTGGCTGAGGGTGCCTTTTTGTGGACCTACTGATCGCATAATCCGCCCATTTGGTGCCAAGCGGAACTCAATAGGAATACAATGAGTGGAGGCGAGCACGAAGCAGCGGATCTCGGAGCGGAAACATGGCCTTATTCTGTCTGGAACACGGCCAGAGCCAGACGGAATTGGGTGGATTCCCCTACTCGATCCGGACCTCGCCTACGGCCGTTACATCCTGCCCTAAGTATGCACGCCGAACCGCTTCGTCGTTGAGTAGGTCGGCCCCATTTCCCTGAAGCACGATGGTTCCTGATTCCATCACATAGCCGTAGTCGGCGATGGCCAGGGCGGCCTGGGCGTTCTGCTCTATAAGGAGCACGGTGACGCCCTCGGAGTGTATCTCCGAAATCACGCGGAAGACTTCTTCCACGAGGATGGGGGCGAGGCCGAGTGATGGTTCATCCATGAGCAGGAGCGATGGTTTTGCCATGAGGCCCCGGGCTATTGCAAGCATCTGCTGTTCGCCGCCTGACAGAGTCCCGCCCTTCTGGGCAGCGCGCTCTTTCAGCCGCGGGAAAAGGTTGAAAACGCGCTCGCGATCGCGGGCGATCTCATCTTGGTCAGTTCGGGAATAGGCACCAAGGTGGAGGTTTTCAATGACTGTGAGGTCGGGAAAGATCTGTCTTCCTTCAGGGACCATGGTTATGCCCGCTTTGACTATCTGGGTCACGCCCATGTCGAGCAGGTTATGCCCCTCGTAGAGGAGCCGGCCGGATGAGGGCTTTTTTAATCCGCAGATCGTTCTGAGCAGGGTACTTTTGCCTGCGCCGTTGGCGCCTACCAAGGTGACGAGAGTCCCTTGGGGCACGGTCAGAGAGACGCCCTTGATGGCATGGATTCCGTCGTAGTAGACCTCAAGATCCTTTATTTCCAACAACTGCTCCGCCCCCCAGATAAGCTTTGATTACCCTCTCGTTTCGCTGGATCTCCGCCGGGGTGCCTTCGGCGATGATCTCGCCGTGATCGAGGACTGTCATGCGCTCGCAGATTCCCATAACCACTTTCATCTCGTGTTCTATCAAGAGTATTGTTACGCCAAACTCTTCCCGGATATCGGTGATGAGGCGCATAAGGTTTTCTGTTTCCGCGGGGTTCATTCCGGCTGCAGGTTCATCCAAGAGAAGGACTTTGGGTTTTGTGGCCAGGGCCCGGGCGATTTCCAGTCGGCGCTGCTGGCCATATGGAAGCGCGTTGGCGCGGTAGTCGGAGAAGTCGTCCAGGCCGACTTCCTCGAGCAGTTGGGTTGCGGTCTGGGCCATTCGGGCTTCCTCAGCCCTGTGCTGGGGCAGGGCAAGTAGGGCCTGTGCGAGATTGACCTCGCGCCTGAGATGGAGGCCGACAAGTACGTTATCGAGGACTGTGAGGTTCTGGAAGAGCCTGATGTTCTGGAAAGTCCGGGCTATGCCGCGATAGGCGATCCGATCCGGGCTGAGCCCTGTGATGTCGTCGCCGAAGAGCTTGATTGCCCCGGCAGATGGGCGGAGAACGCCTGACACGATATTGAAGACGGTTGTCTTGCCGGCGCCGTTGGGGCCGATCAATCCGTAGAGGGCTCCTTCCGGTACGCGCAGATTGAAGTCGCTCACCGCTGTGAGCCCGCCGAACTTCATTGTTACGTTTTCGCAGACTAGTGCGGGAACCGTGTTCTTGGACATTTCGCATTACCCCTGTCTGCTCGTATTTGTACGGCACAACCGCGTTGCAAATCTCTTTGCCCGATCGAGCGAGATCTCTCTGTCGCCCATGAATCCCTTGGGAAAGAAGAGGATGACTATCATCAGGGCGATTGAGAAGACCACCATTCGCATCCCCGGAATTCCCGGGAGCGCGAGGCCGAAGATGACCCGGGGTTCTTCGAGCGCCCGCAATGCCTCCATAGCCACTGTGACGAGGACGGCGGAGATTACTGTGCCGGTGATGCTCCCCAACCCCCCGAGGACTGCCATCATGAGGACTGTGAAGGTGAGCGGAAACCTGAACATGTTCGGGTCGATGGTGGTTATGAGGTTTCCGAGTAGTCCTCCGCCTACGCCTGCCATCATGGCCGACAATACGAATGCGAGGCATTTGTGGGAGAAGAGGTTGACCCCCATGGCTTCAGCGGCGATCTCATCATCCCGGATGGCTTTGAGCGCCCGCCCGAAGCTCGATTTCATGAGTCTTGCCATGATTGCGATACAGATCAGAGCGAAACCCCAGCTCCAGACGAGGTCTGTGTGTGGGGGAATCCCTTTAAGCCCCAGGGCGCCGTTGGTAATTGGTACGATGTTCGTAAAAACGACGCGGATGATCTCGGCAAAGCCCAAGGTGGTGATGGCCAGGTAGTCCCCGCGGAAGCGTATGGCCGGGGCGCCCACGAGAAAGCCCACGATTCCTGAGACGACGGCTGCCATGAGAAGGGCGGGGAAAAAGCCCCACTGAATCGAGTTGAGCGGGTATATTAGTGGCTCGATGAAGTAGACTGCCTGCTTTATCTCTGGCGCCATTGTAAGGAGCGCTGTGGTGTACGCGCCGACTGCCATGAAACCAGCGATCCCCAAGGAAAACTGGCCTGTAAACCCGTTGCAGAGGTTGAGGCCCAAGGTTATGGCGATGTAGATCCCACAAAGATTGAGTATCCGGACGGCGTAGGCGTCCCAATGCTCTTGCCCCCACCAGAGAAGTAGGAAGAAGAGGACGAGGGCTGCGCAGACCGCCGCTATCTTCAGTATTGGCTTCAAAATGCTCTTTCCTGCCATTATATTTTCACCCTTTGCTTGTCGCCGAGTAGGCCCGTCGGCCTGACCAGGAGAATCAGAATGAGCACGATGAAGGCGAAGGCGTCCCTGTATCCGGCGAGCCCTGGAAGTAAGGCTACTAGCATGATCTCTCCGAAGCCGAGTATGAATCCGCCGAGCACTGCTCCGCTTATGTTGCCGATGCCCCCAAATACTGCGGCTATGAAGCACTTCAGTCCTGGGAAGAGGCCCATGTT
>Ga0116181_1000559_pt1 | contig 33984 bp, 39 predicted proteins | sample AD_UKC075_MetaG_FD_89752 | JGI IMG/M metagenome (GOLD analysis project Ga0116181, IMG submission 89752) | Active sludge microbial communities of municipal wastewater-treating anaerobic digesters from USA - AD_UKC075_MetaG | ecosystem: Engineered > Bioreactor > Anaerobic > Digestate | place: USA... | reverse complement strand
TAAGAGAAAGTATAGAAAACAAAGCAAATGGCTACTATGAAAGGCAACTTGCCTGTTTTCTAGGAAACTTAGGTCTAAGTATTCCAGGGGATAGGAAATCGGAGTTTTGACCAGCAATTCTTCCTGCAGAGTGGCAGAAAGCTGATGAAAGTTTTTTCAAAACATTAAAATCAGAACTTATTTATCTAAAGAAAGGTGGTTATAAATCAAGAGTAGAGGCCAGAATAGAGATCTTTGAATATATAGAATGTTTTTATAACTCTAAGAGGCTTCATTCTGCTCTTGGATATAATAGCCCAAGAGAATATTTAGAAAGATATTATAGAGGTTATTTCAAATGTGCTTAACTTTGTGTGGAAAAAATTGTTGCAATTCCAGAGTGTTGCTGGATATCAAAATATTGTAAATAACTATTTACCAAAACATAACTATTTACTCGCTGGAATTTCTGTGGTTATGATAATAATGGTTGTCTTAATTGTAGCAGACTCGATCAGAGTATGGCTAGGTATTTTAAGTGGTAAAATGCCTTTAATAAAAGATACTAAAGAGGCTTCTGTTGCACAGAATGCCCCAACAAAATATTTATCAGAATAATACAAAAACAGGTGGTTGTAATCAACCACCTGTTTTTCTCAAAAATATTTTTTAAAGCAGAAAACATTTCTTATCAACTATAATATCTACCACAAGGCAGGAGCATGGACAACATAACATTTTAGAGGTGTCTGTCCTTTTGCCTTTAATCCATGAAGTTCTTTAGCTCCTATGGCTATAATATCACCTTTTTTAACTATTTGCCAGTTGTTTTCTATATATATTTCACCTTCACCCTCAACTATAAATATGCTGTCTACTTCCTTTTCATGAGTATGTAAAGGTATTTCAACACCAGGATCAAGTTCCATTATAATGATACTTAATTCAGGATGTTTTTCTTTTGTAATTACATAACCTACCTTCACTCCACTGAATTTTTGATGAGGCTGCATTGGTAATTCATTTAAACTGATTTTCACTGCCATAACTGTCCTCCTTTATTTGTCAAGTTGCATTAAAGCAACATTTTCAATGTGGTATGTCTGAGGAAACATATCAACAGGTTGAACTTCCACAAGTCTATAACCTTTCTCTTTTAAATATTTCAAATCTCTTGCCAAAGTTGAAGGCTCACAGGATACGTAGATAACTTTTTTAATTTGCTTTTGCGCAATTGCCTCAAGCACTTCTTTCATACATCCAACTCTTGGAGGATCAATCACTATAACATTTCCATTAATATTAGGCTCAAACAATGCCTCTTCGGTTTTTTTACATAGATAGGATATGTTATCAAATTTTTTTATGTTTACCTGCGCATCCTTAAAAGCTGAGCGACTCTCTTCTATGGCAATCACTCTCTCAGCCCTTTCAGCAAGAAATACCGTAAATGTTCCCACACCTGCGTATGCATCTATAATTATTCTGTCTGCTGGATTGATATAGCTTAATACAACTTCAATTAATTTCTGAGCCTGGTAAGTATTTACCTGAAAAAAAGATGGTGCTGAGATCATGAATTCTCTGTCAAGAATTTTTTCAAAATAAAATTTCTGCCCTGTTTCTATTTCCTCTGTATTAATTTCAGGTTGAACAAGCAACTGTCCGGTATTTATCCCGTATCTTATTGTAATATTGTGAGTTTTTCTTTTTGGCGATTTTCTCTGTATAATTGAAAGAATCCTGTTTATACTATCATGCATTATATGGCAGTATTCAACATTGATAAATTTGTGCGAACCTCTTATTTTAAAGCCTAAAAGCTTTTGTGTGTTTATAGAAAAGTCCGCCCTGTTACGGTAGTTATAAGGATTGTCCGCTTTAATTGTAATTTCTGTAAAATCTTCCGGATTTTCAAATCCTCCAATCCTTTTCAACTGTTCCATTAAAACTATTTCTTTGAGTTTTGTCTGATAGCTGTATGCAATATGCTGGAAACTACAACCTCCGCATATTCCAAAAATTTTACACTGAGGAATTTCTCTAAAAAAAGAAGGAGTTATCACTTCAACTAATTCCGCTCGAAAGTAGTCTCCTTCATCTTTTATGATTCTGGCTTTAACAGTTTCTCCAGGTATTGCATATGGAACAAAAACAATTTTACCATTATGTTTTCCAATGGCTTCTCCGAGATGAGCTATTCCAGTAAGAGTAAGTTCCACAACGTTCATAATGAATTCTCAAAACATGGAATACATAAAATATTTCCATTAAGTAATCTTGCTTTCGCCTCTGCAACTTTTTCTCCGCAGTACTGGCATCTTACACTCTTAAATACCCTTGCTTCTTTTGGAGGAATAATAGCAGGATATGTTATTTTTAAAATCTCATTTTTCGGTGCTTCAAGAATACGATTTATTTTTTCTGTTTTTCTGCGATTTATAAAATTTGTAACCTCTGATGACCTGTCACCTTTCACAAATCTCTGCCATAGTGCTTTTTCTTCCTCTGTTTCTTTATAATCAAAATCAACCGAGATTCTTATAGCTCTGCCTGCTTTTCTGTCAATGAATGTATAAACCTGCTTTCCATAGTCTTTAAATATCAGGTTACCCTTTCCAAACGTGCATCCAGTAATTACCTGTACTGCGTCAACTGCGCATGAATCATTCTCTACAATGCATACAATCTCTTCATCTTCACTGTGTTTTAAGGAAAGCTCCTCTAATGCAGCCATTGCAGCTCTATATCCTAAAGCAAGTCCTGGGCAGCTATGTCCGTGAAAAAGTACTACATCGTTAAATTTCATCGTTTACTCCTTCAAATTTGGTAATTATTGCTTTATAACCTTCTTTCCCCATCTCTTTAGCTATATTATATGCTTCATCGTAGTTTGAAAACTTGCCAACCCGTACTCTGTAGAATATTTCACCCTTAACATTTGCTTTGTATATATAAACATTACCATATCTGAGGCTTAATGCCTGTTTGAGTCTCAAAGCATTGTCAATTTCTTTGAAAGCACCAACCTGAATTGTTGCAGGACCTGAAAGAGGACTATATTTTACATATTTTACATACCTAGATTCTCTTCCAACAGGGTCTATTAAAACTTCTGTAACTCCGGGCCCTATTAAACCAATCTTTTTTGCTGCAGCATAAGATAAATCAATGTCTCTTCCAGGAATAAAAGGGCCTCTGTCATTTACAGTGCATACAACGTCTTTATTATTGTTTAGATTAACAACTCTTAATTTTGTCCCGAATGGATATTCTTTGTGCGCACATGTGTAGTCATACATGTTGTATATTTCTCCTGATGCTGTTGGCTTTCCATGAAAATCAGGGCCATACCATGATGCAATACCTCTTTTCGCACCCTCTGGAATATATTCAATAGAAGGAGGCCTTTGTGGAGCACATGAAAACATCAGTGAAACAGAAATCACCAAAAATATGGTCTTAATTTTAAAGAATATATCTGCTGAGATCTTCACTTTTAAGAATTTCATTAAGTTTATCTCTTACCATCCTGGCATCAATAATAATTTTCTGTCCTTTTAAATCCGAAGCATTGAATGAAATATCCTCCAGAAGTTTCTCCATAACAGTATGAAGCCTTCTGGCACCGATATTTTCTGTCTTTTCATTTACTTCCTGAGAAATCTCTGCTATCTCTGCAATAGCATCAGGGGTGAATTCAAGCTCTACGCCTTCTGTGGCTAAAAGAGCAATATATTGTTTTATAAGAGCATTATCAGGTTCTGTAAGAATTCTTATAAATTCTTCTTTGCCAAGCGAACTTAACTCCACTCTTATAGGAAATCTTCCCTGAAGCTCTGGCACCAGATCACTTGGTTTTGCAATATGAAAAGCGCCTGCGGCAATAAATAAAATATGGTCAGTTCTTACAGGGCCATATTTTGTTGTAACAGTTGAACCTTCTACAATTGGCAGTAAATCCCTTTGCACACCTTCACGAGATACATCAGGACCGTAGGAACTGCCACGAGAAGCAATTTTATCAATTTCATCTATAAAAACAATACCAGTCTGTTCAACCCTTTCAATTGCTTCCTTTGTAACTTTTTCCATATCAATCAACTTTCCTGCCTCTTCCTGAGTGAATAGAGTAAGAGCCTCTGAAATCTTTACTTTTTTCCTTTTAACCTTTTCAGGAAGAAAGCTTCCAAGCATCTCTTTAAGATTAATCTCAATCTCCTCCATTGCAACATTTGAGATTATGCCAAACGGCACAACCTTTTCCTTTAAATCAACTTCAATATATCTATCATCAAGAACTCCTTCTCTGAGTTGTTTTCTTAATTTTTCTCTCGTTTCTTTATAGCTTGATTTTTCTTCTGTGACATCCGATTCTTTACTGTATCCTGGCTGAGGTAATAAGATATCCAGGACTCTTTCTTCTGCCATCTGTTTTGCTTTTTCCTGAACTCTTTTAGTATGTTCTTGCTTAATCATATTCATAGCTATCTCCGTAATATCTCTGATTATTGATTCAACATCTCTTCCAACATAACCAACCTCTGTGAATTTTGATGCTTCAACTTTTACAAAAGGAGCATTAACAAGTCTTGCAAGCCTTCTTGCAATCTCTGTTTTACCAACTCCTGTTGGGCCTATCATCAGAATATTCTTTGGTAAAACTTCATCACGTAACTCTTTGGGAAGTAACTGTCTGCGATATCTGTTTCTCAAAGCAATTGCAACAGCTTTTTTTGCCTGTTCCTGTCCTATTATGAATTTATCCAGTTCTTCAACTATCTTTTTAGGTGTAAGATTTTCCATTAGTTTAACTCCTCCACAACTATAATATTGTTTGTATAAATACATATTTTTGATGCTATGTCCATTGCCTTTGTGGTTATTTCTTTTGCACTTAGCATGGTATTTTCATACAACGCTTTTGCTGCTGCATAGGCAAAAGGGCCTCCTGAACCAATTGCAGCTATCTCATCTTCTGGTTCAATGACATCACCATTTCCCGAAATAATTAATATATGTTCTTTATCCGCAACGATAAGTAATGCTTCAAGTCTTCTCAGGATTTTATCTGTTCTCCATTCCTTGGCAAGTTCAACTGCTGCTCTTAAAAGATTTCCCTTATAAGAGTCCAGTTTTCCCTCAAATCTCTCAAACAGCGTAAAAGCATCGGCTGTGGAACCAGCAAAGCCTGTGAGTACCTGCCCATTATAAAGTCTTCTTATTTTTTTTGCATTGTGTTTAAGCACAGTATTGCCCATTGTAACCTGTCCATCAGATGCCATTATAACTGAGTTGTCTCTTCTTACACATAATACAGTTGTTCCATGAAACTCCATTTAGTCCTCCTTTGAGAGCGGATGTGATCTATCATAAACTTCTATTAAATGCTTTAAATCTACATGGGTATAAATCTGAGTTGTTGAGAGAGACGAATGTCCGAGTAATTCCTGAATTACCCTTAAGTCAGCACCTTCCATAAGAAGATGGCTTGCAAATGTGTGTCGTAAAACATGAGGAGAGATTTTTTCAATCAATCCAATAGCTCTTGCATGTTTGTCTATAATTCTTCTTACATGTCTGGTGGATAGCCTGTTACCTCTATTATTTATAAATAGAGGGGTTTCATCCACTACAAGTTTTTTCTTAATCCGCAATATCTGTCTTATTGCTAAATACTTTTTCAGGATTTCTTTGGCTTTCTTTCCAATAGGCACTATCCTTTCTTTATTCCCCTTGCCGCGCACTTTTATTAATTCTTCCTTTAAATCTAAATCATCTAAATTTAATCCACATAGCTCGCTTACTCTTATACCACTGCCATAAAGAATTTCAAGAATAGCTCTATCTCGATAAGCACTGAATTTATCTTCAGATGGAGACTCTACAAGTCTGAAAGCATCATCTACAGTCAGAAATTTAGGCAAGGCTCTCTTTATTTTTACTGATGAGACAACTCTTGCTGGATTTATGTCTATGATTCCCTCTGAATAAAGATACAAAAAAAATGACCTCAATGTGGAAAGTTTTCTTGCAACAGTGGTTTTTGTTTTACCTTTAAGTAACTGTTCTGATAGAAAACCTCTAATCAGTATAGGTTCAACTTTTTCTGGCTCTACTTTTACAAAATTGAAAAATTCCTCAAGATCACTTCTATAGGCTCTTAACGTATGAGGTGAATCGCCTTTTTGCAGGCTTATATAATTTAAAAAATCGTTTATATAACTTTTAATTTTGCTCACGCTTAAGAAATATTGTAAAATTCAATAATAAATTAAATCAACACTTTCAAGCTTGACATAAAGGCATATATTAGTTTATAAAATTTTGTTTTATCATTTTAGATTTAAAATAAAGGAGCTTCGAATGGGTAAAATAAAACTTGCAGTTGTTGGTGTTGGAAATTGTGCCAGTGCTCTTATCCAGGGAATTGAATACTATAAAAAGCATGGTGTTATAGACCATGTTCCTGGGTTAATGCATTTTAATCTTGGAGGATATTTCCCAGGAGACATAGAGATTGTGGCAGCTTTTGACATAGATGAAAGAAAAGTAAATAAACCAATTCGTGAAGCTATTTTTGCAAAGCCAAATTGTACAAAAATATTTTATCCTGATTTGCCAGATATACCTGTTAAGGTTTCTATGGGACCTGTACTTGACGGAGTTGCTGATCATATGAAAGATTATCCTGATGACAAAAGATTTATCCCGGCAAAGATAGAGCCTGTAGATGTGGTAAAAGTTCTCAAAGAAGCCTGTGCTGACGTAATGGTTAGTTATCTTCCAGTTGGTTCAGAAGAGGCAACAAAATATTATGCACAGGCAGCTCTTGATGCTCATGTTGCGTTTATTAACTGTATTCCTGTATTTATTGCATCAAATAATGAATGGATTAAAAAATTCGAAGAGAAAAATGTACCTATAGTAGGAGATGATGTAAAAAGTCAGATTGGAGCAACTATTGTTCACAGAGCGATAACAAAGCTATGTATGGACAGAGGGGTAAAAATAACAAATACTTATCAGTTAAATGTTGGAGGTAATACAGATTTTCTGAATATGTTAAATCGCAGTAGACTTGCTTCAAAAAAGATTTCAAAAACAGAAGCAGTTACAAGTCAGATCTGTCATGATATTACAGCTGATCATGTGCATATTGGTCCATCTGATTATATTCCTTGGTTAAATGATAACAAGATATGTTTTTTAAGAATTGAGGGCGAAATTTTTGGCAATATCCCAATCAATCTTGAGTTAAGGTTAAGTGTAGAGGATTCACCTAATAGTGCAGGTGTAGTTATAGATGCAATAAGATGTTGTAAATTAGCACTTGATAGAGGAGTGGGCGGATTACTTATTTCTCCGTCAGCTTATTTTATGAAACATCCACTTACTCAGTATCCAGACGAGGAAGCAAGAAATATGGTGGAGGAGTTTATAGAAGGCAAGAGGGAAAGATAGCCTTGCTTGGTGAAAAATTCAGCCATTTTCTAGATAAACCTCTCAGTCCTTTAGCCAGAGTCTTTCCGTTTAATCCAAATTTTATTACTTTTCTTGGAATGATAATTACCGCATCTTCAGCATTTTTGATTCCTGTCAGTCTTTTCTGGGGTGGAGTTATTATTCTTTTAGGTGGAGTTTTTGATATGCTTGATGGCATTATTGCAAGAGTGAATGGTAAGGTAACCAGATTCGGAGCTTTACTGGATTCAACTCTTGACAGAATTGCAGATGGCTTGATATTTCTTGGTATTGCATTGTATTTTTTTAAAATTTCAGATGACCTCGCTCTTTGTTTTAACCTGTTATGCATGATAGCTTCATTTCTGATTTCATATGTAAGGGCAAGAGCTGAGGGAATCGGAGTTTCCTGTAAGATAGGAATTATAGAACGACCAGAAAGACTTATTTTTCTTGCTTTTGGATGTCTAACAGAATCTCTGTATCCTGTGATTATTATTCTCACAGTGCTGAGCTGGATAACTGTTATTCAGAGAATTATTTATGTAAAAAAGCAGTTAAAAAATTTGCCGGGGTAACATTTAAAATGTTATTCTTTTTAAAAGGAGGCGTAAATGAGTGAAACATTGGTAATTCTTTTAAGTATTGGATATTTTCTTGCTACGCTTAGTCTCATTGCAGCAGTTATTTTTCTCATTGTCGTGGTTGTTGAGCTTAGAAGAGGAATTAATGCATTCAAAGAATTTCTTATTTCTACAAAAATAAAATTAGAACCAGTTCTTGATGAGGCTCATGAATCAATCAAAGGAGTTCGTTCATACATTGATAATGTAAATGAAGTTACTGAAAAGATAAGACTTCTTTCAGAAACAGTAGAAAAATTTATTTTAATTGTTTCAGAGTTTATTAGCACTTTTGATAAAGTAAAAAGTGCGGTATCTTTAAAAAGAAGTGCTTTAAAAACTGCCATAAGGGTGGCTGCGTCTGTTTTTATTGAAAATCTTAAAAAAAGGAGGTAAATAAGATGGAAGATGACAGAGGATTCAGCACAAAATCGGTATTTTTATCATTTCTCCTTGGTGGAATACTTGGAGCTGGAATGGCACTACTTCTTGCTCCTCAATCTGGAAGAGAAACAAGAGGAAAGATTAAAGAAACAGCTGACGATGTAAAAGAAAAAGCACAAGTTTATGTCCAAGAAGCAAAGGGGAAAATAGTCTCTACCCTTGATAAAGCAAAGGAAACACTTGAAGAAAAAAAGTCAGCTCTTACAAAAGCGTTAGAGGCAGGTAAGGAAGCTTATGAAAAAGAAGTTTCCAAAGAAAAGGAACAAGAAGGATAATGCACGAGGCTTCTATAGCTTATGAGTTACTTAATATTGCTACAAGAGAGTGTGGTAGAAACGGATACAGCAAAATTCAATCAATTAAAGTTATCGTCGGCAGGGCATCAGGAGTGATGACTGATGCCCTGCTTTTTGCTTTCAATGTTTTAAAAGAGGGCACCCCTGCTCAAGATGCTGAATTAATTGTTGAGGAAATTCCAGTGAAAGGGCTTTGCAAAGAATGTGGCCACGAGTTCACAAGCAATGAATCCTATCTGGTTGTTGAGTGTCCTTTCTGTGGTAGTTTTTCATTAGAAATAGTCTCTGGAAGAGAGCTTAATATTACAGAAATGGAGGTAAATGATGAAAATTAAAGTTACAACGAGAATACTGGACGCAAATGACAGAATAGCAGAAGAGAACAAAAAAATGTTCAAAGATCTAGGAGTTTATGTTATAAATCTCATGAGTTCACCCGGTGCTGGTAAAACATCTCTTCTTGAAAGAACAATTCAGGCTGTTAAAGATAAAGTTAAAGTTGGTGTTATTGAAGGTGATATTACAGGAACAAATGATGCTGAAAGAATCGATAGACTGGGAGTTCCGGTCGTGCAGATTAATACAGAAGGAGCATGTCATCTAGACGCAAATATGATAGCTGATGCAGTAAAAGATTTACCTTTAAAAGAGTTAGATGTGCTATTCATTGAAAATGTTGGCAATCTTGTATGTCCTGCGGAATTCAAAGTTGGTGAGGATATGAAAGTAATGATATTGAGCCTTACAGAGGGAGATGATAAACCACTTAAATATCCATTGATGTTTCAGGAATCATCAGTTTTAATAATAAATAAAATTGATCTGAAAGATTTGCTTGATGTAAATGTTGATAAAATAAAAAAAGATGCTCTATCTCTTAATCCAAACATAAAGATTTTTGAAGTTTCCTGTAAAACAGGATATGGTATTGATGAGTGGACGAACTGGCTTATGACATCTATTTCATGAAAGAGGCATTAAAAGAGGCACGGAAGGCATACGAGAAGGAAGAAGTCCCAGTTGGTGCTGTTTTGGTAATAAACAATGAGATAGTTACAAGAGCTCATAATATAAAAGAAACAACAAATGATCCTACAGCTCATGCAGAGATTTTAGCGATAAGACAAGCTGGAATGATTCTAGGTGCATGGAGACTAACGGAGTCAACTCTTTATGTAACAAAAGAGCCATGTATTATGTGTGCTGGAGCATTGGTTAATGCAAGACTTAAAAGACTTGTTTATGGATGTGATGATAAAAAAGGTGGAGGAGTAAGGAGTCTTTACAATATTATTGATGATCCACGTCTTAATCATCATGTTGAAATTACAAGAGGAATTCTTGAAGACCAATGCATACACATTTTACAGAAATTTTTTAAAAAACTAAGAAAACATCAATAAATTGGAAACTTCTCACATAATGCCTGAACTTTTCTCTTCATATCTTTTATAACTGCATTATTTGAAACATTTTTAATCACTCTTTCTATAATCTCTGCTATTTCTTCCATTTCATTTTCACCCATACCTCTAGTTGTAACTGAAGGAGTGCCAATTCTTATACCAGACGTAACTGTTGGTGGTTTTGTATCAAATGGAATTGTGTTCTTGTTTACTGTAATACCCGCTTTATCAAGACCTTCTTCAGCTTCTTTCCCGGTAATATTAAAATTTGTAAGGTCAACAAGCATAAGGTGATTATCTGTTCCATCAGAGACAAGTTTGAAGCCTCTTTTTTTCAATGCATCAGCAAGAGCTTTAGCATTTTTAACAATGTTTTGCTGGTATTCTTTAAAATTATCTGAAAGAGCTTCATTAAATGCAACAGCTTTTGCTGCAATCACATGAACAAGTGGTCCACCTTGAATCCCCGGGAAAACACTTTTATCAATAGCCTTTGCATACTGTTCTTTACACATCACAACTCCGCCTCTTGGACCTCTTAATGTTTTATGAGTTGTTGTTGTGATAAAATCTGAATAAGGCACTGGTGATGGATGCACACCTGTAGCAACTAAACCAGCAATGTGAGCAATGTCAGACATAAGATACGCACCAATTTCTTTGGCAATTTCTGCAAATGTTTTAAAATCTATAATTCTTGGATAAGCACTTGCACCTGTTATGATTATTTTTGGCTTATGTTCATATGCAAGCTTTTTTACCTCATCCATATCAATATAACCTGTTTCTCTGTTGACACCATAAAAAACTGTTTTATATAGCTTTCCTGTAAAATTAACAGATGAGCCATGTGATAGATGTCCTCCATGTGGAAGACTCATTCCCATAATTGTATCTCCTGGCTGTAGGAATGCAAAATAAACAGCCATATTAGCCTGAGTCCCTGAGTGTGGTTGAACATTTACATGCTCAACATAGAAGAGTTGTTTTGCTCTGTCCTGTGCAAGTCTTTCAACTTCATCTGCATATTTACATCCTCCGTAATATCTTTTACCAGGATAGCCTTCAGCATATTTATTTGTAAAAAGCGAACCCTGTGCCTCCATAACAGCTCTGCTTACATAATTTTCAGAAGCAATCATTAAAATTTTTTCTGATTCTCTCTTTTTTTCTTTCCTTATTAATGAATAAATTTCAGGATCAACTTCTCTTAAAGGTTTCATTATCATTGACCAAGAACCTTCCTCTCTATAAAATTTATTTTTTCAAGCCTTTTTTCATGCCTTCCACCTTCAAAAGGAGTGTTAAGCCAGACAGTTACAATTTCCTTTGCAAGGTCTTTTCCAATTACTCTTGCTCCGAAACAGAGAATATTTGCATTGTTATGAAGTCTTGACAGTTTTGCTGTGTACAGGTCATTACAAAGAGTTGCCCTTACATTTTTGAATTTATTGGCAACAATTGCCATGCCTATTCCGGTCCCACATATAAGAATTCCTCTATCAGCTCTGCCTTCAGACACCTCCTGTGCAACTGCTTCGGCGTAATCAGGATAATCAGCAGAACAGCTCGAAGATGTTCCCATATCGATAACTTCAAATCCCATCTCCTTAATTAAAGGAGTTAATATCTCCTTTAGCTCAAATCCTGCGTGGTCAGCACCAATTGCAATTTTCATGTCAAGTATTATATATAATTTAAATGGTTTAAGTAAAACTTTTACATTATATTAGTGTTCGTAATAGCCTCGTTAAGAGATGGCATAAATCAGATTCAATTAAGCTATCTATTTATTAATAATTCTGATAATCTCCCTAATTCCCTTTTCTGCAATTGCTAATAGTTGTAATAACTGTTCTCTTGAAAACGGAGTTATTTCTGCAGTACCCTGTATTTCTACAAATTTTCCAGACTCTGTCATTATAATATTCATATCAACTTCCGCTACTGAGTCTTCAGCATAACACAGATCCAGTCTGGGTTCTCCTGCAACAATACCTACACTGATAGCTGCAATAGTTTCTTTAATTGGATTTTCAGCAATCATTCCTGTATGCATGGCCCTTGTAATTGCTTCTCTTAAAGCTATATATCCACCGGTAATTGAGGCTGTTCTTGTTCCCCCATCTGCTTCAATTACATCACAGTCTATCCATATTGTTCTTTCACCAAGTTTTTCAAGGTCAACAACAGATCTCAATGATCTTCCAATAAGTCTCTGAATTTCATGCGTTCTACCACCAATTCTACCTGCCGAAGACTCTCTAATCATTCTGGTTGGTGTTGAACGAGGAAGCATTCCGTATTCAGCTGTTATCCATCCTTTTCTCTGGTCTTTTAAGAAGGGTGGAACTTTATTTTCTATGGAAGCAGTACATATAACTCTGGTATGACCCAGCTCAATCAGAACAGAGCCATCAGCATTTTTGACAAATTCTTTAATAATCTTTATACTTCTCATTTCATCATTTTTTCTTCCATCAGGTCTCATTTTTCTCCCTCAAGCAATATTTTGAATATATTTTTTATTTCATGGTTTAAGAAAATTTCACCAATTTTTTTAAATCTATCAGGTGCATCTGTTACATAAAATATTTGAGAGCCAGAATCAGATTTTGTATTAATCAATCCATTATTTGATAATATCAGTTTTGTTTCCTGAGCTATTTCTTCAGCAGAATCAACAAGCTTAATTCCATCCATATATTTTTGAATAGCTCTTTTAAGCAATGGATAGTGAGTGCATCCAAGAATTAAAGTGTCAATTCCGCTATTTTTAAAATCCTTAAGATATCTTTCTACGACTAAATCAGTAATTATACCCTCTAGGATTCCTTCTTCAACCAATGGTACAAACAATGGACAGGCTTTTGAAATAACAACTATTTTTGGATTTAATGACTTTATTTTTTTGGTATAAGCTTCACTCTGAATTGTTGCTTCAGTTCCTATAATCCCAATTTTCTCATTTTTTGTAGTTTTTAATGCTGCTCTAACACCAGGTTCAATAACTCCAATAACAGGAATCGGTAATCTCTTTTTTAAAACTTCAAGACTTAAAGAAGAAGATGTATTACATGCTATAACGAGCATTTTTATCTGTTTTCTAAAGAGAAAGGCTGCACATTCAATAGAGTATTTTACAACAGTTTCAGCTGATCTAATTCCATAAGGAACTCTTGCTGTATCTCCAAGATAGATTAAATCTTCATTTGGAAGTAATTTGGCTATCTCCTTTAATACAGTTAATCCTCCAACGCCAGAATCAAAAATACCAATAGGCTTTTGTTGCATTAACCCTCCTCCATTATTTCTTTGAAAGATGATTGTAGGGAAATATGACCTGACAAAGTTTCAACTTCTTTACCATCGATAAGGATTTTTATATCATTTATCCATACAAAATTCTCTTTTAATGTCCTATAAAGGGATTTGAGTATGAAATATTCTTCACGCATGCTTTGAGGAGATGCAAATTTTTTTGAAAAATCTATATAAATTGTATTTTCTTTGTCTCTATATAATCCAAAAACTTTTGATTCTTTAAATGGTGCAGGTAGTTCTATTAAAAAAAATTCTAAAATTTTTTCAATGTTTTTTAGTTGAGCTTCATCTTCTTTAAAATAAATTTCTTTGCTTATTAAAGAATTTGAAGAAGGTATATATATTTTAAAGCTTTCTGTAGTTTGTTCGGCTTTATTTGGTTCAATAAAACGTGGTTTATCAGGCTTTTGAAATGAAAAGTAAACTATAATCGATATAGTAATAGTTATTAATATAATAGAAATAGTTAGGATAAGTTTTTTATTCATTGTTAGCCTTGTCTGATCTAGCTTTTTGTTTTAAATTTTGTTCAATTGTCTGAACAAATACATCTGTAATTTTATTTAAATAATCTTTATCAAAAATTAATGCCCTTTTAGGAATTTCTATCATTAAAGCAGGCACAGAGGATTCTTTAAGGACAGTTGCTGGTAGTTTTTCTTGATAGAGTGGTTCGGGAAAAGATTCTTTTAGTTTATTGATGAAAATTTTTATTGCCTTATTTTCATTTAGTAAAATTTTTGATAACTTTTCTTTTGAGATATTTTTCTTTGCTGGAGAAGTATAAATAATAAAGGATTCTGCACTTGATAAGTGAATACTTAAAAATAATAAAGGTTTTAATCTATTTTCAATTTTTATTCTTTCTCTCAATGATACTTCTTCATCAGAAGCTCTTGTAAGAACAGTTATTATTCCTTTCTGCGTTAGCTTTGACGCTAGTTCTTTTGCAATATATAAAACTATATCCTTTTCATTCTTATCTTTGAACTGTATTCCTGTGTCTTTTCCACCATGTCCTGGATCAATTAATATGGATACCATTTTAACTTTTTCTTCTGCGGGTTGTTCTTCAAAATAAGCATCTATTACCAGTCTTAAAGGATCTTCATATTTTAAAACTTTTATCTGTTGAATTTTTGATGTTTCAATAATAAAAGTATTAAGATTCTGCCTAACAGTTTTTAGGTCTTTTATTCTATCCTGCATAGACAGAAGTCTTCCTTCAAATTCAATTTCAAAAGACTCTGGAAAAGTAAGTTTTATCTTACCATTGTTTAGCAGATTTACATTAATTGAATGGATAATTTCAGGTCTTTCACATATAAAAACAAATCTATAAAAATTTTGATGTTTTCCTACTCTGAAAGTTACTTTCAAGACATCATCTTGAGCATAAACAGTAGTGGATAAAACAAAAAAAATCAGACATATTGTTTTTTTTATCATTTATCAGACTTCGGTGTTTTCAAATACTTTATTCCTGTAAAGGTTATAATTAAAGCAAATATTATTCTTAAATAGGCATCTGAAAGTGCATGAGCGATGTTAGAACCAACATAGGTACCAATGATTATCCCGGCAATTAATCCAGGGAGTAGTTCCTTAATGACATTGCCAAGTCTGAGATGAGTGTAAGCACCAACAATTCCTGCAGGAACCATACATAAAAGAGATGTTCCCTGTGCAATATGCTGTCCGTAGTTCAATATTAAAACAAGTGCTGGGACCATAACACTTCCTCCTCCAACTCCCATCATTCCAGCAAGAAAACCAGCAAAAACTCCTATAGCAAGCAGAATAATAACTTTAAGAATTCCTGTAATTTCAAAATGATATAAGTGTGCAAGATATGGTTTTGCAATAAGTATTAATGATGCAAATATAAGAAATGCTCCAAAAGCCCTTTTAAGTTTCCATTCTGGCAAACTGTGTGCAAATCTTGCACCTGTCCTTGCAGTAAAAATTGCTGTTACAGCGAGAATTAAAGATCCTATAACATCAACAGAGCCTTTCATCCCATACGTAACTGCTCCTGTAATACCAGTGAATACAAGAGCAAATAGGCTTGTGCCATGAGCTCTATGTTGAGTAATTTTAAACACTCCAACCATGAGCGGAATCATAACAACACCACCACCAAGGCCTACAAGACCACCAAAACAACCTGCTAAAAGTCCTATCCAGAGAGAATTTATTAACTGATTTTTCACAATCAAAAAATTTAATATTTATAAAATTAAAATGTCAAACTACTTTTTCTGCTGAAGCTCAAAGGCTTTCTTAGAAGTCTCAGCAGCCGCTTGAGCTTTTCTAGCAGCATCTTGAGCTCTCATTGCAGCAGTCTCAGATTCTCTTACTGCTTCTTCTGACTTTTTTAAAGCTTCTTTTGCTGTCCAGTTAACAGAATCAACCTTAGAATCAACTGTTTTAATATCTTGTTTTAGAGTTGAAATTTCTTTATTCATATTTTCAAGCTGTTTTTCAATTTTATCAAGTCTATTGTTGACTGGATCAATCTCTTCTTTTACATAGTCTTTTGTTGCGCAACCACTTAGAAAAATACAAAGTGCTCCAGTGATGATTAAAATTTTTTTCATCAGTAAACCTCCTCCTTAAGATTTTAATTTTGTTTTTATCACAAAAATTAAGAAAAAGTAAAGGGAAAATAATATAATAAAACTGATGAAAAAGTTTTCAGTTAGTATTTTAATTTTATTAGTAGCCTTAATTTTATGGCCCTCTTATGCCTACAGTCTTGAAAGTATTGATATGGAAATCCAGAAAAATAGTAATTCCCTAATTGTTAAAGCTCGTATTATTCCCTCCCAGGAGTTTGTTGAAGAGTTTAAAAATGGCCTGAGTAAGAATATATTCATATTAATAGAGCTTTATAGAAAATGGTCAATTATTCCTGATGAGTTTATTAGTGGTGTCCAGATACAGCGAATTTTGATTTCTGATCCTATAAAAGATGAATTTATTGTACAAAACGTAGAAGAACAAAAGTTAATTGAAAAAAGATTTAAAAGCTGGAAAGAAGCACTGGATTGGGCTTTAAAAATTGAACCTGTAAAAATTGTTGACATCCGCAACCTTGAAAGAGGTAAATATTACATAAAAATTACTGTTGAATCTAATATAAAAAAACTTCCTGCAGTTCTTGAACATCTTTTATTTTTCATACCAACATATGACAAAAAAATAACAAAAAAGTCAGGGAACTTTAGATTACCATGAAAGAGAAAGCTAAAAAATATTTTTTCCCGGTTTTCCTTGTAGCATTACTTTTTCTTGTACTTGCCTTTGAAATATATCTTTTAAGGTTACCACCTGAAGAAATTCCAACAAGATTTATAATTGTTTCACTTTTTGTAATCAATATCATTTCACTTATAACTCTTGTTTTTTTTGTTATAAGAAGTATTTTCAAGCTCTATCTTGAAAGACATAGAAGAGTTCCTGGTTACAGATTCAGGATGAAAATTGTAACAGTTTTTGTAGGATTAGTATTAATTCCATCTGCACTTTTATTTGTTGCATTCAGCGGTGTTCTGGAAAATTCTATAGAGAAAATTTTTTCTAAATCAAATAGACAAGTATTATCCAAAGCGGTTTCAACAGTTAAGGCTTTTTATGATTTTGAAAAGGAAAGACTGCTTCAAATTCTCGAGGATTACTCTAAAGGAAAGCTTAAAAATATTCCTCGTGACATCACGATTGAAAAGATAGAAACGCCTTCAAATCAAATGCCTGATGTTATAGTAAGTGCTTTTCAGGGTAAGAAGTCATCACAGATAATTTCTTCTCCAAATGGAGATACAATTATAGCAGCACTGCCTACAAGAAATGGTGTTTATGTGGCGAAATTTGTTATACCTCTTGAAATAACGACAAAAGTTGAGAATCTTAAAGAAGACTATGAAGAGTATCTTAAAGTAGGTTCTTTAAGAAAAGCTGTTAAGACCAACTATCTTTATTTTCTCAGTTTTCTGAGCCTTATAATAATATTTTTAGCACTCTGGGCATCATTAAAAATATCCCAAGAGATAACTAATCCTTTAAAAGAGCTCGTTCAGGCAACTAATAGAGTTGCAAGTGGTGATTTTAAGGTAAAGATTCTCTCACAAAGCACTGATGAAATCGGAATACTCGTAAATTCATTTAATGAAATGACAGAAAAACTAAATCAGGCTTATATCGATCTTTCAGAGAGAAATATTTTGCTTGAAAGAATGTTTTCCAATATTACTTCTGGCATTATGTTTATTGGATACAATGGAAATATTTTTAAAATAAATAAAGCTGGCGAAGAGATACTTCAAGTTTCAGCTAGTAAATTAGAAGGTAGACACTATACGGAAATTTTGAATTTTGTTGAATCTGATGAGTTAAAAGAGTTTCTTACGAAGCTTTCGCAGGAAAAAATATATGAGATTTCAAAAGATTTAAATATTAAAATCAAAGGTCAAATCAAAATTATAAAGGCGAGAATTGTTTCATTACGTGAATTCGAGAAAGATAAAGCTTCAGGCATTCTGGTTGTATTTGATGATATTACTGAGATTGTAAAAGCTCAGCAAGCAATTGCATGGGAAGAAGTGGCACGAAGACTTGCTCATGAAATAAAAAATCCTCTGACTCCAATTAAGCTTGCAACTGAGAGAATCATTAAAAAATGGAAAAACAAAGATAAAGACTTTGATATAGTGTTTGAAAAATCCACTCAAACAATCATCTCAGAAGTTGAATCACTTAAAAATCTTATCAATGCATTTCAAAAACTGGGCAAGCTTCCTGAGATAAAAAAAGAACCGATAAATCCTGTTAGTTTAATCGAAGATGTTATTGAGCTTTACAGAGGTTATAGAGATGTGAAAATAAATCTTGTAATTGATGGAGATATAAAACCTGTTTTACTGGATTATCAGGAATTCAAAAGAGTTCTGATAAATATAATTGATAATGCAATAAAGGCAATGAATGCTAAAGGAGAGATAACAATATCTGTTAAACTAAATAGTAGTCTTTTTATAGAAATTGCTGATACAGGACCGGGAGTTGCTGATGAGATAAAGGAAAAGTTATTTTTACCATACTTTTCAAAAACTAAAGATGGCACAGGTCTTGGACTAACAATTGCAAGAAAAATTATCACAGAACATGGTGGGAATATATCAGTTATAGATAACAAACAATGTGGAACAATTTTTAAAATAGAGGTGCCTGCTTGAAAGGTAAAATTTTGGTTGTTGATGATGAATTAGGAATTCTTGAGACTGTAGCTGGAATATTAGAAGATGAAGGATACAGAACGCTTACAGCAAATGATGCAGAGACTGCTTTAAATATTCTTGAAAGAGAAGATATAGACCTTATTTTTCTTGATGTATGGCTTCCTGGAATGAATGGAATTGAGGCAATAAAGAAAATAAAAGAGAAAAACGCTGATATTTCTGTAATTATGATTTCAGGACATGCAAATATTGAAGTTGCTGTTCAGGCTGTAAAGTTTGGAGCATTTGATTTTCTTGAAAAGCCTCTTTCAATGGAAAGAATTATTCTTACCACAGAAAGAGCATTGCAATTTAAAAACCTTGAAAAGGAAAATATAAATCTTCGCAAAACTATCACAAAAAGCTATGACCTTATAGGAAATTCTTTAACAATGCAAAAGATAAAAGCTCAGATTGAAATGGTTGCAAAGGGAGATTCGAGAGTTCTAATACTTGGAGAAAGCGGAACAGGCAAAGAACTTGTGGCAAGAATGATTCATTCATTAAGCCTGAGAGCAAATGCACATTTTATTGAAGTAAACTGTGCAGCAATTCCTCAGGAACTGATTGAGTCTGAACTTTTTGGGCATGAAAAAGGAGCTTTTACAGGTGCGATAGATAAAAAAATCGGAAAATTCGAACTTGCCAATGAAGGCACCCTTTTTCTTGATGAAATTGGTGATATGTCTTTACTTACTCAGGCAAAACTTCTGAGAGTAATTGAAACTCAGAAATTTCAGAGGGTTGGTGGAACAAGAGATATAACAGTGAATGTAAGGATTATTTCAGCAACTAACAAAGATCTTACGGAAGAAATAAAAAAAGGAAATTTTAGAGAAGATCTTTATTACAGGCTTAATGTCGTTCCAATTTATATATCTCCCTTACGAGAAAGAAAGGATGATATTCCTGAACTTGTCAACTATTTTATAGATGAATTCAGCAGGGGAAAGGGCTGGAGAAGAAAAAAGATTAACGATGATGCAATGAAAGTACTTCAAAGTTATACCTGGCCAGGAAATGTTAGAGAATTGAGAAATGCAGTGGAACGATTGATGATTATGACAGATTCTGAAATTATAGGAGTTTCAGATATAAAAAATATGGGAATAATACGAGAAAGTGCAAAAGAAGAAACTTATTTTTCTTTCAGCAGCTTAAGAGATGCAAGAGATGCATTCGAACGAGATTTTATTATAAAAAAGCTCAAGGAAAATAACTGGAATATGACAAAAACAGCAGAAATAATAGGGATTGAAAGAAGCAATCTTTATAAAAAAATAAAATCTCTTGGAATCAACCTGCCGAAAGAATTTTCAGAAAATTAAAAGGAGTGAAGAATGTTTACTGTTGTTATTGTTGGAAGGCCTAATGTTGGTAAATCAACACTCTTTAACAGAATGATTAAGTCTGATACTAAATTAAAAGCAATTACAGATAAATTTCCAGGAGTTACAAGGGATATAAACTATGGAGTTGCGAGATTTGATAATGCAGAATTTAATGTGGTTGATACAGGAGGATTTTTTCTTGAAGATAAAATTGAAGATATTATTCACAGGCAGATGCTTGAACAGATAGAAATGGTGATTTCCGATGCAGACCTGATAATTCATCTTCTTGATGGGAAAGAAGGCTTACTTCCAGATGACATTGAAACTGCAAGAAAGTTAAGACAGACAGGTAAAAAAATTTTCTGGGTTGTCAATAAAATAGATGATCCCTCAAAACTAAACAGGATGTATGAGTTTTTTAGCATAGGAACTGATGAACTTATACCTGTTTCAGCTGTTACAGGTTACGGTTTTGAAGAACTCATTAATAAAATTATTGAGATAATTCCAGAAACTCCGCAAACAAAAAACTCTCAGGAATTTATTCCAAAGATAGCTATTGTTGGAAGGCCTAATGTTGGTAAATCAACAATTATAAATGCCTTGCTTGGCAAAAAAAGAATGATTGTTAGTCCGGTTCCTGGAACCACAAGAGATGCTGTTGATTCATTATGCACTTACTATGGGAAAAAATATTTAATAATAGATACAGGAGGGATAAAAAGGCTTTCTTATTACAAAAAAGACATCGAAGCATCAACTTTTGTTGAAAAACTATCATATTTTAAAGCGTTAAAAAGTATTCAAGAAGCTCATATATGCATTGTTGTTATGGACGCGGCAGATGGGATTGTTAATCAGGACCAGAAGATTGTCGGAATGGTGACAGAGCAAAAAAAGGGGTTGATAATATTACTAAATAAATGGGATTTAATCCAACCAGAAGAACGAGATAGAAAAGTTCGATATTTTGCAGATGAAATAAAACGTAAGCTATGGTTTGTTGATTATGCTCCGTATTTGACTGTATCAGCAATAGATAAACGAAGACTTACAAAAATATTCCCGCTTATTGATCAGATTCTTGAGGAATACAAAAAAAGAGTATCAACCGCAGAATTGAATAAACTTTTTAATGAAAAATTAAAAGATGTAATCCTGCCATCCAGTGGAAAAGAACTGAAGTTTTACTATATAACTCAGGTTAGTATAGAGCCACCCACGTTTGTTGTTTTTGTGAACGATGACCTGGCAGTTAAGCAACATCATATTAAATTTCTTGAAAAACTCATCAGAGAAACTTTTAATTTTAAATTCACTCCAATAAATATAAAACTCAAAAAAAGAAAATAGTTTTTATGTTAAAATAGATAACTATGCAAAAAATTCTTGTTACGGGCAGCGCCGGTTTCATAGGATGGGCAACGTGCAGATTACTTTTAAATAAAGGTGCTACAGTCATTGGTATTGACAATTTAAATGACTACTATGATCCTAAAATTAAAGAGCTCAGACTCGCAGATCTTAAAACTTTTCAGAATTTTATTTTTTATAAAATAGATATTGAATGCTTTGAAATTTTAAAGAACATTTTTCAACTACATAAAATAGAAAGCGTTATAAATCTTGCTGCAAGAGCTGGAGTAAGAGCTTCAGTAGAAAATCCATGGGGATATCTTGATACAAATGTAAAGGGAACAATTAATCTTCTTGAATGTGTTAAGAATTATGGGGTTAAAACTTTTATTCATGCTTCAACATCAAGCGTTTATGGTGATACAGATCAGATGCCTTTTAAAGTATCTGATAATACGGATAAGCCCCTTGCTCCATATCCTGCCTCTAAAAAATCTGCAGAGCTCTTCTGCTATAGCTATCACTATCTTTATGGTGTAAATACCATAATTCCACGATATTTTACTGTGTATGGGCCTTTTGGAAGACCGGATATGAGTATTTTTAGATTTATAAAAAAAATTGATGATGGAGAACCAATTACTGTATACGGGGATGGCAAACAAAAAAGGGATTTTACCTTTGTAGAAGATATAGCAGAGGCTACTGTATCATCTTTGAATCTGGAAGGTTACAAAATTTTTAATCTTGGCAATGATAATCCTGTTGAACTAATTTATGTAATAAACTTAATAGAAAAACTTCTTGGGAAAAAAGCACAAATTCAATGGCAACCAAGACATCCAGCAGATATTTACGCCACATGGGCAGACATACAGGAGGCAAAAAATTTTATTGGATGGTCACCAAAGGTTTCTATAGAAGAAGGGATAGAAAAAACAGTGCACTGGTTCAGGGAAAATAGAGAGTTATTAAAGAACATAAAGATATAAAGGAGGTAATGAAATGCAGAGGATTTTAGTAGCCCATGATGGTTCAAAAGCTTCTGATAAAGCATTGAGAAAGGCTCTCGAGATTGCTTTAAGTATGAATGCTTCTCTTACCGTGCTTGCTGTTGTTCCAGAGCTGTATCTTACAGAACTCTCTGATGCTGATAGACAAAGAATTACAGAAGTGCTCAAGAGAGAAACAGAGGAAAATATGGAAAGAATAAGAAAAGCTCTTTCAGGAAAGCCAATTGAGATTAAATTTCTTGTTAGAGAAGGAGATCCTGCTGAAAAAATCCTTGAAACAGCTCATAAAATGAAAGTTGATCTCATTGTTACAGGTTCTCATGGAAAGCATGGCACAAAAAAATTTTTAATTGGTAGTGTTTCTTCAAAGGTTGTTGAGTACTCCAAATTTCCTGTTCTTGTTGTGAAATAGCCGGAGAAGATATCTTTTATTATTTTTTTTCATTGATTTTTTTATTCATATACTTACTTATCAACGGCTGTTTGTGTTCTATTAGAATTGCTCCCTTACCACTTACATTGATGTAGAGTTATAAAAAAACAAAAATCTTGTAGAAAAATTATACGATGCCTCCTCAGCTAAGTTCCTGATAGTGCTATAAAATAAAAACACCTTTGATAAATGAATATAAAATTTTAAAAAATGTATAGTAAAACTAAATGTTGCTGCATACATTTATACTTTTTAAAAGACATGCTATTACCAAAGTTTGAAATTTTTATATGATCAGCCACGTTAATGAAACAACTATTGCAGTATGATGGACAAATAGGTTACACTTTGATTATATAAAATCTAATAACGTTTTTAGGAGGAGCGCATGGATACAGCATTAGTAGAAAAAACACGTGGTATAGATACAAAAATTCTCCAGCTTGTTACTTTTACTTTAGGTGGCGAAGAATATGCTGTTGATATTCTAAAGGTTCAGGAAATAAATAGGATGAAAGAAATAACAAGAGTTCCAAATGCTCCTTACTATGTAGAAGGAGTTATAAATCTTCGTGGAAAAGTTATTCCAGTTTTAAGTTTAAGAAAAAAGTTTGGACTTCCTGAAGAAGAAGATACATCAAAACAGAGAATTATGATAATGGATATTCAGGGTGTAACAATAGGATTAATTGTTGATTCAGTTTCTGAAGTTTTACGAATTTCTACTGATATAGTTGAACCACCTCCTCCTATGACCTACTCTGTCAGCTCTGAATTTATCTGGGGGATTGCAAAGCTTGAAGATAGACTGATTATTTTACTTGACATGGACAGACTAATCGGCAAAGAAGAAAGCACAGAAATGGTTGAATCTGCAGAAAAAGCAGCTATTGAGAAATAAGTATCTTACTTAATGGTGATGTCCTCTACCACGCCAACAGGGCTTCATAAATTCATCACGGAATAGATATGTTTTACTAGTTGAAAGATTTTGAATCTCTCTGGCTATAAGAAAAATCTCTCCTTTTCTTGAGAAAAACTTTGCTCCACGAACAACAACTTCATCGCCTATGCTAATTTTTATTTTTTCCTGATCAAGATACCATGCTGGAGCTGTAACAATGCTATAAATTCTATCTTTTTTTAAAACTTCAATGACAACAGGCCCACGAATTCTCAGTACTATATCAACAACTTTACCTTGAATTAATATTTCAGTATTTGGATCATAACTTTCTTCCCAGCCTTGAGCATTTGCAAAGGCCTGTATGGATAGTATCAAAATTATTATAATTATTCTCATTGTCTTTATCTATATTTATTTTACATAAAAAAGGGGCAGAAAGCCCCTTTTTTACCAGCATCCTTGTCCGCATCTATATCCGCCGTGACCCATTCTACCAAAACCATAACCATATCCAAATCCGTACTCATGAGCTTTTTTCTGAAGCTCTGTCTTAAGTTTTGCCATTTCCTGTCTTTTCTGAGAAATTGCATCCCAGTCAGGATTTTGTTGGGCAAAAAGCTGTGCAAGCTCTCCTCTAAGTTGTAGCATTTTCTGTCTGAGCGGAGTGGTGTCATTGTAAAATTTTTGAGCTTTCTCAGGATCAACAGAACCATAAGCCGGGCAGTTATAACCATATCCTCCAGATCCTGGTCCTGCACCCTTCCATGCATATGATGTTGTAGCAATTAATCCCATAACAAATAGAGCAACTATAGCTATCATCATTGTTTTCTTCATTTCTATTCACCTCCTTTCATCAGTTGTTTTGTTATTCTAGATATAAATCAATTTACATGCCAGGTTTAAAAATGCTAGAAATTAATGATATCTATTAATATTTTTATTGAAAGATATTATTTATTTTTGCAAAAATTGCATCAATCTTTGCAAATTTTGCAAAGTTCGTTAGAAATACGAGCAAAGTCATCAATTGAAAGCTCCTCAGCTCTTTTCATTGGATCTATACCAATGTTTGAAAGAAACTCTTTTGGTTCATCGATAATCGATATTAAGGAGTTGGAAAGCATTTTCCGTCTCTTACCAAAGGCTAATTTTATAACTCTAAAAAATAGCTTTTCATCAGTTACCTCTACAGGAGGCTTCTGTCTTCTGTCCAGCTTTATTACTGCTGATGAAACATCAGGTGGAGGTGAAAAATAAGTCGCAGGGATATAAAACTTGATCTCTGGCTCTGTAAGGTATTGAGTAATAATGCTTAAAGCAGAGTATGCTTTTGTGGAAGGTTTTGCTACCAATCTTTCAGCAACTTCTTTCTGGATTGTCAGTGTCATGGATATAAGATTTTCTGTTTCAATAAGCCTGAAAATTAGAGGTTTAGTTATGTAGTATGGAATGTTAGCAACTACCTTAAATTGTCCTAGTTCTTCATAGTAAACTTTGAGAGCATCTTTATTAATTATCTTTAAATTTCTGGTTAATCCAAATCTTTCTCTTAAAATTTTATAGAGAACCGGATCAATCTCAATTGCAATAACTTCTCGTGCATTATTAAGGAGTAACTCCGTTAAATCACCCATTCCCGCACCAATTTCAACAACTATGTCTTCATGAGTCAGTTGTGCAATTTCTACTATTTTTTGAAGAATTCCTCTATTTCTCAGGAAATGTTGACCGAGTCTTTTACCCATGCCTGAGCTTTATGGAGTCTATTCTTATTTTAAGAGTCCTGTTTTTGTAATAAACTGTGATATTAGAAGGCATTGTTAACGAAAAATTGTCATCTGTTTGAATTTTGGTATATTTGTCATATGTTATTAAAACAGGTTCATTTTCAATGACAAAACTCTGTTTGACAGGCATAAAACCATTTTTATTTAAAACAATCTCTCTATCTTTATCTTTTAAAATAAAATTGTCTTCATTTTCAGTGACTTCAAAATCACCATCCCACCACATAAAACCTTTTCTTATACCGACAGTTAGTTGCTTTATTTTATCTTTTTCAACTCTCAAATTTGATGATACTTCTCCATCCTTTTCATAAAAATCTCCTGCTGGAAAACCAAGGTAATAAACACGAAGAAACGTTTCATTTTTATGGATTTTTAATGAAGCATCACCATTAAGAGAACTACCTTTAGTTTTGTAATCAAGACTTAAAGAACTTTCAAGAATAGCATAACTTTTCATCTTTTTAATAAAATCTTCCAGACTTGCAGCGTGAAACTCTTCAAGCATCACTGGTTTTTTCTCAGCACAACCAAAAGATACAAATAAAATAAAGCTAACTGCTAATAATCTCAATAAGTTCATTTATAGACCTCACCCCTTTGATTCTTAATCTGAAGGTATCTTTTAATCTTTCCATGTTACTTTTCGGAATAATTGCGACTTTCATGCCTATTCTTGATGCTTCTCTCAGTCTTATTTCTGTTTGCGATATTGCGCGCACTTCTCCACTTAACCCAATCTCACCAAATACAACAACGCCTTCAGGCAAAGGGGTATCTCTGAAAGAAGACACGATTGCTGACACAACTGCTAAATCCTGAGCAGGCTCTGTAATTTTCAATCCACCAACGACATTTATAAATATATCTGCTCCCTGAAGATTCAGTCTGCCGCGCTTCTCAAGAACCGCAACAAGAAGGTTCACTCTCTGATAGTCAACGCCAATAAAGTTTCTTCTGGGCATGCCAAAATTTGATGGAGTAACCAATGCCTGTATTTCAGTAAGTATTGCTCTGGTACCTTCAATTGTTGCTGTAACCACAGAACCACTACTATTTGCATGCTCTGAAAGGAAAAGAAGTGAAGGGTTTGTAACTTCATCAAGTCCCATCCCTGTCATTTCAAAAACACCAATTTCATTTGCAGGACCAAATCTATTTTTAACGCTACGAAGGATTCTATATGCATAACCTCTATCACCTTCAAAATAAAGAACTGTATCAACAAGATGCTCTAGAACTCTCGGGCCCGCAATTGCTCCTTCCTTAGTCACATGTCCAATAAGGAAAACAGGTACTGCAGTTGTTTTCGCTAGATGCATAAATTTAGTTGCAGACTCTCTTATCTGACTTACTGAACCAGGGGCCGAAACTGCATCTTCTGTATAAACTGTCTGAATTGAATCAATAATAATAGCTGCAAAATCATCCTGTCTGGCACATTCAATAATTCTCTCAACAGAAGTCTCGCTTAAAAGAAAAATATCTGGTAAATTTATTTTAAGTCTTTCTGCTCTTAGTTTGAGCTGGGCAAGTGATTCCTCTGCAGATACATAAAGCACTTTCCCGAATTTGGCAATACTACTGGATGCCTGAAGCAGAAGAGTTGACTTTCCAATTCCAGGATCTCCACCAATCAAAATTAAAGAACCTTTAACAATACCACCTCCTAACACTCTATCAAGCTCTCCGATGCCAGTTGAAATTCTGTCTGTAACTGACAGTTCAACAGAAGTTAATGATAAAGGTTGAGGTTTATCCATTGTGTTCAGCGTATGTTTCTTTTCTTCTTCAACAACTTCTTCTATAAAACTATTCCAGGCACCACAGTCAGGACACTTTCCAATCCATTTTGGAGAAGCATATCCGCAATTTTGACATTGAAAGACTCTTTTCAACTTTATCTTCATGAGTTAATGATAATTTATTTTAATTACTTTTTACAAAAATTCAGGCTATCAAGATAATAAAATATTGCATGATTCAGTATAAGAGGATTTTCAAGTTTAGCTTAAAATTATACTCCAATTCAATAAAAACAATCTTATAAATAAATAATTGCCATAAGCATTGCACCTGTGATTGCACACATAATTAAAGCAGGAACAAGCACTGCTTTTATAAACTGTGCTTCTTCTTTCCCTCCAACTCCTAGTGTAGCTGCAGCATTTGTAATTTTTGAAGGAGTAATTGCTGATGCTATGCCTCCACCCACAGCATGAGCTGCGTAAATCCACATGAAAATGTTTGATCCAACTGTTGCATGAGTTGCCTCCCACTGAATTTTTGCAAACAGAACATTTGATGCCGTCTCACTTCCACCAACAAATGCTCCAAACAAACCCAAAAAGGGTGCAGTAAATGGATAAGCTGAACCAAAAATATCTGCCAGAGTGGAGCCTATTATTATATCCATATTATACTGTCCAAAATACCGAGATTGAACAAGCCTCCCATCCATAACTTCCATTGCAGACCATGCCATAATAAATGCAACCGCGAAGAAAAGAGAATAAGCAAGAAATGGTCCCCAAATTCGTTTCATCCAGAGTTTAAAAATATTATTTAGTTGGGTAGTTGTTGGTTTCAGCATAAATATTGAAAAAATTGACACAACCATAATCCAGAACCAGACATTTCCAAAAATGTTTAAATCTTCTGTTTTGTCAGCGATAATCCTTACAACCTCTGTTTGTCCCAGAATATTTTCAAGTTTCATTTTTATAAATGGGATATTTACAATAAGAGAAGTAATTATCAAAAGAATAAAAGGCATACATGATTTAAAAACCTTTTTATTAAATACTGATTTAGTGACTATTTCTTTATTGCTATTCTTTCGATAAACGATGTAAACCGCAAGCATTGTAATTAATCCTGAAACAATTCCTATTATCTCAACAGGAAGAATCCTGAAAATGCTGATAACCAGAGCAGAACCAGAAAGCACCAAACCTGCAATTAATGCTGCTATCCAGTGTTTTTTTGCTGCCTCTTTGCCGCTAACAACTTTAAGCATCAAAAAGGCAAACATAACAGATATAACAGGTAAAAGAATCGTCACTTTTAACGTATAATCCCATATAAAATTATTGATATCTGTTATTCCTTCAGGTTTAATGCCGAAAGCCAGGGCAACTTTAACTGGCAGTGTCAGTGGAATTGTAAAAAGAGAGAATGAAGTCATGGGAGCATAACATAGAACGCTCACTCCTATAGCTGCGATGGGAGTAAATCCAAGTAATAAAAAAATAGGAGGAAACATTGCGGGAGTTACCATCCCAAGTGCTGTACTCAAAGAACCAAAACCCATTCCAATAAAAAGAGTCTGTTCTTCTTTGTTTCTTGCAATTCCTTTAACATATTCAATAATTTGTTTTAATGCTCCTGTTTCTTTCATTAAAAATATCAAAAACATCGTGAAAATAACAGCTAATGATATACCAAAAGCTTTAACAACTCCTGTAAGAGTAGCACCCAGTACAACATTCAAAGGAGTTTTAAAATAATAAGTTGCTACAAGTACAGCAAAAAGCCAGCCTACAACAGAAACAAAACTTCCTGAACGATTAAAAACAAGTATACCAATGAGCACAAAAAAAATTGGAGAAATGGCTAAAAAGAAATCAAATAAATTCATTTTGTATTCTCCCTGTAACTATTTGAAAAAATTCGAAACTTGATAGTTTAAACTATTTTTTATAATAAAAATCAACCCATGTTATAATGCTTAGGTAAGAATTTAAGGGAGGATTTATGAATCGTACAATTCTAGCTATTTTAAAAATTCTTTCAAAAGAAAATAAGATAATAGGTTCAAAAGAAATTGCAAAACGGCTTAAAATGCACGGAATTAATCTTTCAGAAAGAACTGTCAGATATCATTTAAAAATTCTTGATGAAAGAGGGCTAACAAAGGCTTTTGGCAAAGAAGGTAGAATCATTACTGAAAAGGGCAGAAAAGAACTCGAAACTGCAAGCACAGTAGAAAAAATAGGTTTTATAATAAATAAAATTGAGACTTTAAGTTATTTATCTGATTTTAATATAGACGCTCTTACTGGCAGATTAATATTAAATATTACTTATATTCCTGAAAGCAAACTAAAAAAAGCTTTAAAGGTAATGGAAAATATTTTTCAATCGCCATATGTGATGAGTGATAAAATACTCTTTCTTGAAAAGAATAACGAATTCATTATTGTCCCAGAGGAACATGTATGTATAGGTACCGTATGCAGTGTTACTCTTAATGCGATATTGTTGAAGCATGGTATTCATATTATTTCAAAATTTGGTGGAGTCCTTGAAATAAGAGATGGAAAACCATACAGGTTCGGAGCTCTTATAAGTTATGATGGCACATCTCTTGATCCCCTGGAAATATTTATACGAGGAAAGATGACCGATGTAATTGGTGCAATTAAAAATGGCTCTGGAAGGGTTCTGGCAAGCTTTAGAGAAATTCCTATTGTATGTCTTGATAAGGTTAAAGAGATCTATTCAATAATGCGACAAAAAGGGTTTCAGGGTATACTCATGTTCGGTGAACCAAATCATCCCTTACTTGATATTCCAGTTGGAATGGACAGAGTTGGCATTATAGTGGTTGGAGGTTTAAATCCTATCGCTGCAATTGAAGAAAGTGCTATTCGGACATATACTTCAGCTATATCTACACTCTATGACTGTCAGGACATGGTTGATTTTAAAAAAATCATTCAAAATTTTAAGTAAATGCAAGTTATAACCACTCATCTTAATGCTGATTTTGACGCTATAGCATCCTGTATGGCAGCAAAGAAACTCTATCCTGACGCTCATATTGTCCTACCAGGTTCAATGTCAAGAAGAGTTAAACTTTTTTTTGATAGTTTTAAACCATTTGAAATAAAAAAAATAAAAGAAATAGCAACAGACAAGGTTAAAACGTTAATAGTTGTTGATACAAGGAATCTTCAAAGAATAGGAGAACTTGCTCAACTTTTACAAAAAGCTGTAAAAGTGCATCTTTATGATCATCATCCAAAAGGAGATGATGATATAAAAGCAGACTTCGAAATTACTGAGCAGATTGGAGCACTTTCTTCACTTTTTACAGAGATTTTTCGTAAAAAAAACATATCAATATCTCCTATTGAGGCAACATTGCTATGTCTTGGAATCTACGAAGAAACAGGTTGCCTTCTTTTTCCTTCAACTACAGAAAGAGACGTACTGGCGGTGGCGTATTTACTTAAAAGAGGAGCAAATTTGAATATAGTATCCCAATTTCTTAAAGAAGAGCTTTCTCGTAAAGAAATATCACTGCTTAATGAATTATTGAATTCTCTACAGGAACATTTAATTAATGGAATAAGAGTCCATATTGCTCATGGTATCATTGAAGAGCCTGAGGATGTATCACATATTGCTCATAAAATAATGGATGTTGTTGATACAGATGCTCTTTTTATTATCATTGAAATGGCTGATAAAATCTTAATAATCGGACGAAGCAACACACCTCAGGTAGATGTTGGTTCTGTATTAAGCACATTCGGAGGAGGAGGTCATTGGGCAGCAGCCAGTGCAACACTGAAAGAAATGCCTGTAACTTTATTGATTGAAGAACTTCTTAAAAATCTCAAGAAACAGATAAAACCTCAGAAAATTGCTAGAGATTTAATGACAACTCCTGTAATATCAGTGCAATGGGATAAATCAATAAAAGAAGTTGAAGAGATGATGACAAAATATGGCATAAATGCAATACCAGTGCTAAAAGATGACAAATATACAGGAATCATTACAAGGGGAGTTGTAGAAAAGGCTATTTTTCATGGATTGAAAAGTTCTAAAGTGGGAGATTTTGCCACCACTGATGCTTATACCGCAGAAGAGGACACGCCTGTAATGGAAATAGAAAAAAACATGATTGAGCTCAATCAGCGGTTTGTTCCTATTTTAAAAGATGAGAAAGTCATAGGAGTCATTACAAGAACAGATATACTGAGAAATCTGCATGAAGAACTGATAAGAAAGTTTAAGATTGCGCAACCAAAAGAACAAACTGAAGAATTAAGGCGAAATGTGACAAATTTAATTAAAGAATATCTTCCTGAAGAAATCTATGAAATCCTTAATATTGCAGGAAATCTTGCCCAGGAAAAGGGATACGGAGCTTATCTTGTTGGAGGCTCAGTAAGAGACCTTCTCATGCGACTGCCAAGTCCTGACATAGACATAGTCGTGGAAGGTGATGGAATTTTATTCGCTCATGACCTTTCAAAAAGAATCGGAGGAAAACTAACATCTCATGCGAGATTTGCAACTGCAAAAATTATGAAAGAAATTAAAAAGGATGGAAACATAAAGACAATTCATATAGACATTGCAACTGCAAGAACTGAATACTATGAATCTCCTGCAGCTCTGCCAAAAGTGGAGACTTCATCAATAAAAAAAGATCTCTACAGGAGAGATTTTACAATAAACGCTCTTGCTGTGAAACTCAACACAAAAGACTTTGGATTACTTATAGATTTTTTTGGAGGTCAAAGAGATATAAAAGATAAAAAGATAAGAGTACTTCATAACCTCAGCTTTGTTGAAGATCCCACAAGAGCTATAAGAGCCATAAGATTTGCTGAAAAACTAGGTTTTAAAATTTCTAAACACACGGAAAATCTTATAAAGCTTGCTGTAAAAATGGGTATTTTTGAAAAACTTAAAGGTCCAAGGCTTTATGAAGAGCTTATTTTATTATTACAGGACACAATGCCACAAAACTCAATAAAAAGATTGAAAGATTATGGATTGCTTAAAATAATTCATCCATCTCTAGAAGAAAAACCTATTTATCAAAACCTCGCTCGAGCCTATGAGATACTCAGCGGTATCGATCTGTTATTTTTAAGGGAAAAATATCGAAAAGAGTTTATATATCTCATGGTTATTTTGAAAGACTTAAATATGAATGAAAGATTAGAACTTCTTGATAAAATATATGTTCCTGCAAACATTAAGGGAAAAATGCTTGACAATATACAGGCTGCTGAATCCGCCTTACAGAGACTAACTTCAGAAGACAGCGTTGAAATATACAATATATTGAAACCTTTAAATATAGAAACAATCATCCTGATGATGATTTATGCAAACGAAAGCCAGAGAAAATCTATTTCTCTTTTTCTTACAAAACTTAAAGATATAGTTCCTTCCATAACAGGTGAAAACTTAAAAAAACTTGGCATTAAACCTGGACCAGTATATAGAAAAATTTTTGAGACGATTTTAAGAGAAAAACTTAGAGGAAGACTTCTATCAAAAGAAGAAGAAATAGAATTTGTAAAAGAATATAAAAAAGCTCTGACGACTCATTAGTTTGACTAAACAAAATCAACAGGTTAAAATATACAAACTGTATGATCTTTTGGACTTTAAAAAAATTCCCTGAAAAATGTTTGCAAATCTAATTTATAATGCGAGAATTACAATTGAACCCTATTTTAAAAAATTTTAAAATTAAGTACAGATTTAAAGAAATTCTTGGAATAATTTTTTTAATAATATTCGCTCTGGGATTATATCTTCCTTATATAGAACTAAAAGAATTCCAGGGAGAGGAAGGAAGAAGAGCTCTTGTTGCCCTGCAAATGCTTGAAACCAGAAATTTTTTAATCCCCAATATTCTGGGAGAACCTTATTTCAATAAACCTCCCCTATTTTACTGGCTTCTGGCTTTAGTTTTTTCTATTACTAACAATTGTTCTGAATTCGTAGCAAGAAGTGTTTCTACTGTAATGGCATTAAGTGGAGCTGTTTTTTTAACCTTCATATGGAAAAATATTTTAAAAAATTCCAACATTAAATATTCTTTCTGGAGTCTATTAATTCCTGGACTAATATTTTTAACTGTACCGGAGGTTATAGACAAAGCTATTCGAGCTGAAATAGACCAGACCTACACTTTTATTATTACAGTGTCTTTATTTTCCTGGTTTTATTTTTATGAAATTAAAAACAAAAAAAATCTCGGGTTTATTATAAGTGGATTATTTCTGGGATTGGGGATTCTTTCTAAAACCTTTCAGGCTTTATCCTTTTTTTATCTGGCTATTGTTCCTTACTTTTTATTTCAAAAAAGATGGAAAGAACTTTTGAGTTTACCTCATTTATTGGGAATTGTTACGTATTTATTGGTCTTTCTACTCTGGGCTATACCTGTTAATTTTCAAATTGGATTCATTCCTTTTTTAAAAGCATGGATATCTGAATACCAAACTGCTGCTACAACAGCCGAGGTCCCTTTAATAGATCATTTAAGTAGCTTTACCATAGGGGTGGTAATAGGTTAT
>Ga0116181_1000539_pt1 | contig 34501 bp, 23 predicted proteins | sample AD_UKC075_MetaG_FD_89752 | JGI IMG/M metagenome (GOLD analysis project Ga0116181, IMG submission 89752) | Active sludge microbial communities of municipal wastewater-treating anaerobic digesters from USA - AD_UKC075_MetaG | ecosystem: Engineered > Bioreactor > Anaerobic > Digestate | place: USA... | reverse complement strand
TATGAGTGAATACCTTCAGTGGCAAGAAGAGCAAAAACAAACCAATGATCAAAGCAATATTGCGTATATCAGATAAGCTTATTGATAACTGAGGAATTTACACACTAATCTGGACTTGATCTGATGGGTTGCCTGCGAGACGTGCGGTCGAATGAAATCAAGGAGGGGTGTCCGTGGTCAGATTGCTGTGCGCAGTGCTGATGGTAGTCCTGGTTTGTGCGTTTGTTGGAGCTACCGGGCTCGCATGCTCGGTCGAAGAGGGATGCTTGGAGTTCTCTGACCTGCTTGATGATCGCAGCTACGAGATAGAGGTTGTAGATGCAGGCGTTGTCGTATCCACTCCCTATTTGTCTTTGGAAGCACATGATAACCGCACAAGTTATCCGAATCACCAGTCTGATCTTACGTACTCCGGTCTATTTGGTTGGGGAATCACCAAGGGCTCAAAGTGGTGGCAGATTTCTTTGGGTGTCAAGGAGTTCGAGGTGGAGGAAGTAGAGATGCGCTATGGATACATAGCTCCTCCCCATAGCCGTGTGATTCTCTCAGCCGCCAGGAATCTACTAGAACGAGCGGTCAATATAAAGATCTATCAGCTCTACCGCTGCAATGAGCATAGACAGCTCTGGAAGCATTACTGCTATGAAGGGCTTGCATTTGATAGCACGTTGTGGACAGACATCTCGATAGAAATAGAGCCTCTCGGCACAGAGGATCGATGAAGTGCGGTCTCTTGACATTGGCTAGAAAGGAGTGACGCAGTTGACTACTTGTCTAAGAGCTTGGCCTCTTGTTAGCAAGTGCCTGATGTGCATGATGGTTGTCGTGGTGTGTTTGGGTTTGTGCCTTCCACAAGTTGTGTGTCAAGCGGAATACATCGATGCCGATCCATGGTCGATAGTTGTAGAGGGACTGGGAACGCCGGGTAGCTTCGCAGTCTTGGAGATGCTGAGCGTCAATTTCTATCAGCCACAGACGATGGAGCGCGAGGAAATGCCCGAGTGGCTCATCAAACTGATATGTGACGCGTCGCAGATTGGATGCCTTCCTCTGATAGGTGAGTGGCTTGTGGAGTTGCCCGACCTCAGGGAGACGTTGATGGAATCTCCAGCCTATCTCAATGAGATTGAGCAGTACAGCCTGCGGACGCTTATGAGGGTTGACCAACAACACTCTACATATATCCCCATAGGCACACCTATGGGCAATTACTACGCGTTCTACGATGGATCTGAGTGCACAGCGGTTTGCTGGGACCTGTTGCATGCCCGAAGGCAACCGTGGGCGACAGAGTGCAGGGCAGTTAGAGCTGCCGGATCCATCCTTGGTGCGATCATGCTTTGCTCCGATAACCTCGAGATGGGTATTCCGATGGTCCTCTTTATCGACGGTGCAGGCCATATCTTCATACTTGCTCGGACCGAGGATATCGAGGGTTTGCAAGGAATCAACTGGCTGGACGTTGAGTCCGATGTAGACAGCCGTGCGATCATCGGTGTTGGACGAATGGCTATTGGTGTTGTCAGCGAGACGGGGATGTCTCTGCTACATCCAGATATCTTGATTCCATAGGACCTAACGTAGAACTAGAGAGTACATAAGGGGCCTGAGCGGCCCCTTTACTACTCATCAAGCACCCTGACCAAAGGCCCGTCTTCACCTAGTGCTTTGTGGACTACTGGCATCCACTTGCTGATCGGTATTGATTGAGGGCATTTCTCTTCGCAGGCTTCACACTGCACGCACTGAGCAGCCCTGATGTCCGGACGAGACGGGTTGCGTTCGTGGCTGCGCTTCCATTCTCCATACTGCCACTTGGCAGACCCGATGTCGTTGTACATCAATGCTTGGTTGTATATTGAGAAGTTGCGGGGTATATCCACACCTTGTGGGCATGGTACACAGTATCGGCAGCGCGTGCATGGTACTGGAGCTAGGTCGTTGTAGGCCTGACGCACTTTTTCAAACAACGCTAGTTCGTCCTCGCTTAATGATCCGACCTCGGACGCAGAGGCAAACGCAACGTTTTGCTTGACCTGCTCCAGGGTGCTCATCCCACTGAGTACTACGGATATCTCAGGCTGATTCCAGAGCCAGTTGAGAGCCCAACCTACAGGCGAGAGTTTGCGCTCTGCGGTGTCCCATATAGCTTGAACAGAGTCGGGGGCTTTTGCCAACTTGCCGCCCAGTAGCGGCTCCATTACCGCGATTGCCATCCCCCTAGATGCAGCATACTTGACACCCTTGACCCCGGCCTGGTTGTTGACATCCATGTAGTTGTACTGGACCAGGCACATTTTCCAATCGTATTCATTGACTATCTGCTCGAACTCCTCGTACTCACCGTGGAAAGAGAATCCCAAGTGGCGAAAACGTCCACTGGCAATTGCCTTTTCCGCCCACTCGCGGACGCCGAGGTCCCTCAGTTTGATCCATGACTTTTTGTTTATGGAGTGGAGCAGGTAGAAATCTAGATAGTCGACCTGGAGACGCTCGAGCTGTTCGTTGAGGTACTTGTCGAAGTCGCTTGGCTCATTGACCAGCCAGCTCGGGAGCTTAGTCACCAGCGTAATCTTGTCGCGGCAACCGCAGTCCTTAATGAAACGACCCAGGAACGACTCGCTTTTGCCACCGTGGTAGTTGTAAGCAGTGTCGAAGTAGTTGACCCCGTGGTCAAGAGCATAGCGGAGCATCTCGGTAGCCTCGACCTCGTCTATCTCACCGTCCTTGGTCGGGAAACGCATTGCACCAAACCCCAGAGCAGATACCTGAAAGCCCAATTGTCCGAAAGGTCTGTACTTCATTTTTCCCTCCTACATCACTGTGCGGCGGTCAAGGAGCCGTGTGGTGCGAATCGCTATATATGATTATATACGATTCTACATTTCGTCAGTATGTGGGTCTGTCCTTCCTATATCTTGGGTCAATGTTGAGTTGGTCGGTACCTATGTTGACCTCATGATTACCTTTGCAGTAAGCTTATGAAAACAGACAGCACATAGGACAGGCACTATCAGTGTGGTAAGGGTTCTCCAGAGACCTGATCTAGTGACCTGTAGTGCGTGCGGGGCGAGGTGTTAGTTATGTCACAAGACCAACAACCACGATTTGTGCCAAATGAGGGTGCGGAGAGTGCAATACCGCGGACTGAACAGCTGGAAACCCAAAGGCATATATGGAATCTCGCCATGAAGCCGAGAAATATCGCACACCGAGGATTTTCGGCCGTGGCTCCCGAGAATACTCTGGTGGCATATCGCAAGGCGGCTCAGGCTGGTTTTTGGGGAGCTGAGACTGACATTCAGTTGACGAAAGACGGTCACTGGATTTGTATGCACGATGACACTGTGGATCGCACAACGAATGGGACTGGTAGAGTCGACCAGATGACGTTGGAGGAGATCAAGAAGCTGGATGCTGGAAGCTGGAGAGGCCCACAGTTTGCAGGCGAACGGGTTCCCACATTTGAGGAATATCTGCTCGCGTGTTATGCTGGCGGACTGGTCCCTTATATCGAAATCAAGGGTGGTTACCCAGCAGAAGATCTTGAGAGAGCGGTATCTGCCGTGTATCGCCTGGGCATGGAGTGGCAATCTGTCTTTATCTCTTTCAGCCTTGACGCACTTCGGCTGGTACGGAACATGTCCAGCGAACTCGTTTTGGGATTGTTGCGCACAGGGTTCTCCGAAGAGGCCTTGCAAGATGTGATGTCGTTGGGTAATGCGTTCTTGGACATGGGCGGCATTCCTACCGAGGAAAACATGGAGCTTGCAAGGCAGCTCGGAGTAGCCATCGAAGTATGGACTATAAACGACGTAGCCGCAGCGTGGACGGCCTTGTCCAGAGGTGTGACCGGCATTACAACAGACGCTATAGCCAACCTGAAGAGCCTGCTATAGAGATAATGAACTCCACACGCCCCTTCTACGTCTAACCATGTGAAAACGGCTAACGAGAAGGGAGTGTGTTTTTGTGTGAGACGGGTCACCAGGGTAAGCGTCTTGCTGGCACTATCTCTACTGATCACCGGCGGCGCATTGGTCTCCGCGGCCGGGTTTGTGGACCGAGGCCAGATTGGCTCTAGTGGTTTAGGAGTATTCAGAAGAGGCATAGACCGCCTAGATCTGGCAATCGAGCAACAACAGGAGTTGCTCAGGATTAGGAGAGAGCATGCTCCGCAGATCCTAGATCTCAAACTTGAGTTTCAACAAAAGATGCTTGAGCTTCGACAGCTCTGGAATGCCGACGAGCTCGACGAAGAAGCCATCGCACAGAAGGCTGGTGAGGTAGCGGCGCTAAGGGTCAGGTTGAGAAAGGCGGAGCAGGTCTTCGCCGAAGAGGAGAGGCAGGTGCTGACTCCTGAGCAACTCGAGAAGCTCGAACAGTCAACCAAGCAGCCGATGAGGCGTCTGATTCGCCGATTTGGCCCGGGAGAGCCTGTAGAAGAGAGGATGCGGAGAAACAGTGGCTCCGTACGGCCGTACATCACATTCCGGGGCATTGGCCGAGGCATACGTATTCCGGATTCTCCTAACCCGATCGATCTTGTGAACGAGCTTTATGACAAGTTGGGGATCAGCTTCGACGACAAGAATGAGGGTCGTCTATGGCGTGGGTTTCGCTATGAGCTCTAATCCGGAATGCTCTACGGTAGCTCCAGGGTTGTAGTGCTAGGGGAGTGACTTCCAGTCGTACATAAGCATCGGACTAAGAACACCTGTGTGAGCTGTAGTTCAAAGGCTCCTGTCAGTTGTCGCTGGCAGGAGCCTTTATACGTGAAAGGAGCAAGCTTATCTGATCGTTGCATTCCTTAACCAAGCAGCGTACGCCCAACGTCTGTGAAGCTTGCGCACACGGCCGGGGAAGCTCCTGTAGTTGGATACTGCCGCAGAAAACATGCGTTTGGCACCGTCTTTGTCGCCGACTTGCTGAAGCGCTACGCCCGATCTGTACAAGACTTCAGGTGAGCCATATGACAAGATCTTTTCTATCAGGTCAGCGATCACCGCTGAATCACCGGATTCGCCCAGACGCAGCTCGTTCATGAGAAGATAGACGTTTGGCAGGCCGTATCCTGCCTTTGGGTTTAGCTTGATTGCCTCTTGGATCTCAGCTACCGCCTGCTCGTACTCGCCAAGATTGTACAGAGCGATACCTAGCCCTAAGCGCACATTGGAGTTCTCCGGCATGCGTTCGAGAGCGGACTGCAATCGTTTGGCTGCTTCCTCATAAGATCCCTGCTCAACCAGCAGCAGTCCGAGTTCTTGTGAAGCTGCGGCATTGAAAGGGCTTCGCTCTATCTCCGCCCGAAGTGAACGTATGCGTGAATTGCGGCGAAACGGCTTGGTGAAGTCGGGCAAGACGCCGATGAACTGCTGATCAATAACTGCGTATATGAAAGCAAGCACTATCAGTGCCAAAATCGGGTTTCTCAAAATGGCTGATAGGAGCCAGAACGAGTACAGCGGCCTCATGCCAACGGCCCTCCTCTTATCCTTCAGATGGCTTTCGAGATTGGTCGAGAAATCTCCTTCACCATGAATTTACGGATTGCTGAAGGTGGTTGGCACTTCGTGTCGAATTGTACAAATGTCGTAACTTTTACGAGAACAATACGCATATTTGCGGCACAATTTCATACTTGTGGCAGAGCAGAGAGGCGGAGGTGCACTATGCTCATGCGGTTTGACTCTACGATCTCGTGCCTGTTGTTGGTGTCAGTCGTCGCGTCTTTGGTTGTCGTGTTATGTGCTTCGAGTTGCTTGGCTCGAAGTGACAGCGCTTCAAGCAGCACTCAAGGCGTCATGTGGCAGTTTGACTACGACGAGGGACCGGGAGACTGGGAAGGCGATGACTACGCCACAGTAGGAAGAGACGGCCGATACCATCTCGATGGAATCACGAAGGGTTCTGATATCGTGGTTTACGCAAGCGAGCACAGCTTCGATGACTTGGCCATGGAGCTCACCCTTACTGCACAGAGGTTCCTGAGAGACGGAGTGATCGGCATTAGAGTCAGAGCTAGTGCAGACGGTTACTACGAGTTTCAGGTCAGGCGAGGCGCCACAATGAGTTCTATTAGCGCCGCCATTGTCAAGGGCGGCCCCGAATGTGTAGAGCTGGCGACTGCCGAGACCAATCTGACTTCTATGGATTTCAACCATGTACAAATCACGGCTTATGCAAGGGGGAATACCCTAAGCTTATGCTACGGCGACGAGTTGCTGGTAACGACAGTGGACGATGAGTTCACAGGTGGGATGGTCGGACTCCACGTCAATGAGAAGGTCCTTCTTATGGTTGATTCTATCGAAGTTACACCGGCCGTAATCGATATCGAACAGGCAGATATGCATAGACTGCCAGGTCTTCTTGATGGAGCAGGTACGACAAACCTGCCAGAACCGTCCTGGAACAAGCTTCCCGAGTGGCGAGGGTTTAACCTCCTTTTCATGCTTGACCACAGTGATACATATAACAGTCATTTCTACCCTCCTCTTGAAGAAGAGTATGCCATGATATCCGAACTAGGTTTCAACTTCGTGCGGCTTCCCGTTGACTATCGTATATGGACAAGACCGTGGGATTGGGAGTACATCGACGGAGAGAAGCTCCAGTGGCTGGACCAAGCGATCATGTATGCGAGGAAGTATAACATCCACGTCATGCTGTGTCTGCACAAGGCTCCGGGCCATTCTGACGGTAGGCCGGACCTTATCACGGATCCAGAGTCCCTCAGGGTTTGTGCGCATCATTGGGCGTACTTGGCTCGCAGATACAAAGGCATACCAAGCAAGGAGCTGAGCTTCAACCTGTTCAACGAGCCGAGGTGGCACGTGACCGATGAGCAGTACTTGCATGTAGTGAAGACTCTGGCAGAGGCAATCTGGAGCGAGGATCCCGACCGCTTCATCGTTGCTGACGGCCTCGATGTGGCATCCAGGCCTGTGTCTGCCATCAAGGAGCTCGGCATACCGTTGGCAGCTCGCGGATACGAACCGGTGAATGTGTCGCACTATGGTGCATCCTGGCATCCGGATTCACCGCTATATCCGATGCCGTCCTGGCCTCAGACCTATCTGCCCGGAATACTGTACGGCCCTATTAAGCGGAACCTGACCGGCCCTTGGACCCTAGAGTTTGAGGAGCCGCTCGCGTCCGACTACAGGTTTGGCATAAAGATCAGGGAGGTCAGCGACTCTATACGGTTGGTCGTCAAAGCAGATGGCCGGGTAGTTTTTGATTGGTCTGTCAAGTGCACAGGCGGCGAAGGCGAGTGGGAGTCTTATTATTATGACCGGCAATATGACTTGTATCGCAACTTGTTTGATAAGTTCTACTACGCCGTCTTGCCACAAGGAACACAGAAGGTCACTGTGGAGGCAGTCGAGGGTGACTGGGTGTCCTTCTACGAGGTCGTCATATCGCCTGAGTCTGGAGGCGGAGTTGCCTACACGATCCCTGTTGCTCCTCATGTGTGGGGCCAGAAAATCGGTGACATCAGGCTGCATGCGTCCGGAGAGGTAACCCCGTTCGATGAGAAATACTGGCATGACATTGACTGGCTGCGAACACATGTCTACGGTGACTGGAAGGAGTTTGCCGATAGCGGTGGGGCAGTTATGATAGGCGAGTTTGGAGGCGCGCTGAAGGCGCCACACGACGTGGTGCTCAGGTGGATGGATGACTTGTTGACTGTATTCAACGAATACGGCTTCCCGTGGGCACTGTGGAGTTTGAGGGGAGAAAACGGCATTTTGGACACCGAACGGCCAGACGCGGAGTACATCGATTTCCACGGCCACAAGCTCGATGTGAAGATGTACGAGGTGCTCAAGAGGCATTAGCGCTGGTCTAGAATACCGCAGTCGGCATTAGGTCCGCCGTGATCAATCAATGCTTTTGCTGTGGTTAAGTACGCGGTTGGCAGAAAGGGGGGAGTGACGAAGGCAGCCTAAGCACAAACTCAGAGATCATGACCCATTAGTCTATCAGTCCAATCAAACGTGCGAGTCAAGGAGGTATATCCAATGAAACGAAACTTGGGGATTTGTTTCGTACTAGTGGCTACGATGTTAATCCTAACTGGGTCAACACTTGCGTCAAAGATCGAGGTTTCCGGCAAGCCTTTTGATTTCGGGCAGGAGTTCGACCTTGGCGGGCAGACCGTTACGTTCATCGCGCACTGGGACTTGCTTGCATGGAACGATGCTGCAAACCCCATCTCAAAGCAAATAGCAGTGTCGCCTGAGCGAATCAAGGAAGCAGAAGAGAAGTTCAACTGCAAGATACGTTCGATGGTCGTCCCTGCAGGGGAGAGAGAGTCGGTGTTCATGGCGAGACTGCTCTCCGGCGAGTCTGCCTACGATGTCTGGGACGGCTTGGGAACAGGTATTTTCGAGGGCTTGGTTGGACAGAACGCGTTCTATCCTGTAGGCGACATCCTCCCACCCGAGTACTTCGAAGCCCTGCCACCCATGCACAGAGCAATGGCTAAGGCATACGAATTCCAGGGCAAGACATATGGGTTTGGCGCAGCCGGAAACGGAGTTGTGCAGATTACACTTACAGCATACAACAAGAGCCTATTTGAGAGAGAGGGTCTGCCTGATCCGTACGAGCTTTACAAGAAGGGCGAGTGGACCTGGGACACGTTCAAGGAATTAGCGGTGCAGGCTACTCGAGACCTCGACGGTGACGGCGTGATTGACCAGTGGGGGCTGGCTACTGTCCCGAACTACGACGCAGTTGGCAGATTTGCATACGCCAATGAGGCTGCCTTCGCCAAGTTTGACGAAAACGGCCGTGTAGTCTTCGCATTTGACGAGCCAAATGCCCTTGATGCTATTAGGCTGTACCAGGAGCTGGTTGACCTCAAGGTGATTGCTCCCTCAGGCGACCCGATTACGCAGTTCGTAAGCGGCCAGGCAGCGATGGACGTAGCCTTTTATCCATGGTACATGACTGGGCCTTACCAAGACAACATGGAAGATGAGTATGGATTGGTTCCGACTCCAATCGGTCCTGCCGCTACAAACTACAACTTCATACCGCGTGAGGGTCAGACAATGGTTCTCCCGGCCAACAGTGAGCAGCCCCTGGCTTTGATCGCTCTGGTGGACTTCCTGTGGCCGTCAGAGAGACTGACCAGTGATGTCTTCGAGTATGTGTTCTCGAACATGTCACCCAACCGCGAGACGTTTGAGATGCTGATGATAGGCCACAGCCAGCTTGATGGTAAGTACTACTTGGCATGGCCTCACGTCGCATTCAACGGCGTAGAAGATGCAATTAACCAAATTGTCAACGAAGGAAAGGCACCCGCTGCCGCTATGGAGGAAGTGAAGCCGCGTATCCAGGCTGTTCTCGACGAGCTATTCCGGCAGTAGTCTCGGTTTAGTCTCGCCTCTATGGCAACGCTCCGGAGCGCATCAACCCGCGCTCCGGAGTATTCCATAGTATACTGGTTTTGTAGGAGCTCGGTGCAGGTGGTTAACCTAAGCGCCTGTTCAGGAGATCGGAGGTCTATGTGATGAACATCCGCGATGTGGCTGAAGCCGCTGGCGTTTCTACTGCTACAATATCGAGGGTCTTGAACCGGAAGGCTGATGTCAAGCCGGAGACACGCGAGAAGGTCCTGCGGGTGATCGAGCAACTGAACTTCCGTCCTCGAACCGGTCGCGCTGAGCCGGATACAGTGGGACTGTTTGCACCAATGGATAACATACGGTATCAAGGCAGCCCCTATTTCCTTGACTTCTTGTCCGGAGTTAGCCACGGAGTTTTTGGGTTTGATCTCAACTTAGAGATCATGTCGCTGCGGAGGATACCAAAGACTAGGTCCGACTTTGTTGCGCTGTGTTATGAGAGGCGAATATGCTGCGGAGTGTTTGTGCAGACGACGGTGCTGGACACGTTTGTTGCTGACCTTATAGCAAATCTACCGTTCGTTGTTGTCGGCAATCACCTCGGTGACGGAGTTCCCAACGTCCGAAGCGACAACTACGGCGGCGCATACAAGATGGTCAGATACCTGATTGAGCAGGGACACACTCGTATCGGTATCGTCGTTGACGATTTGAGGTTCCCGGATCACGTGGAGAGGTTTGAGGGGTATTGTCAGGCGTTCGCCGACGCTGGCCTTGATCTCGACGAGAACAACCTGTTCAAGATAGCTCATGGTGTACACAGCCAGGCAGACGTCGAGCACGCGGTTAGGGCGATGCTAGGGCGAGATGGCAGCCCGACAGCCATTGTAGCCAGTAACACGTTTGTCGCAGCCGATGTGATCCGCATCATCCATTCGATGGGCCTGAGAATCCCCGAGGATGTATCAGTGGCCGGCTTTGATGATGACGTCTACTCGGTTCGCTTGAGCCCTCCGCTCACGACTGTACGGCAGCCTGTGTATGAGCTCGGAGAGGCTGCAGTCATGATGGCACTGGGTTTATACAGAGGTACAGTCGGTCCTGAAGATACCTCTGTAGTGCTCGATACCGACCTCGTGATCAGAGGCTCAGTGGGCCCGCCCAAAGCTTGACCGCTGTTTGCCGTGCGTCCCAAGACTCGGTGGGTGTGGCCGCAGCGCCTCTCGAGCTATATGGCCACCTAAGACACCTTGACCAGCTTCGGTAGAACTATATCACATCACTTGTACAGGCTTCCTATAGCCTTCGCAGGCCCTTCATTGTCAGTGAGATTCTCTGCCTCTGGAGATCGACGTCCAACACCCTGACAGTCACGCGCTGGTGCAGGCGCACGACGTCCCACGGGCTCCTGACATAGCTATCTGACATCTCACTGATGTGCACCAGCCCATCTTGGTGAACTCCTATGTCAACGAAAGCACCAAAAGCAGTGATGTTTGTTACCACTCCCGGTATCACCATTCCGGGCTTGAGGTCCTCTATTGTGTTAATTCCTTCGGCGAACTGGACGATCTCGAACTTGTCTCTCGGGTCACGGCCCGGCTTGGCAAGTTCGGACATGATATCTGTGAGTGTCGGCATGCCTACTGTGTCTGTGACATACTTCTCCAGATCGATCTTGTCTCTGAGTTCTTGGCTCTCGATCAGGTCCTTTACGGAGCACTTGAGGTCATCTGCCATTTGGTTGACTATGTGATAGCTCTCAGGGTGCACTGCACTTGCATCTAGAGGATTGCTTGCACCGGGGATGCGCAGGAATCCGGCTGCCTGTTGGAATGTCTTTGGACCGAAACCTTTGATTTTCTTGAGCTCCTCACGTGACTTGAAAGGCCCGTTCGCGTTTCTGTATTCGACAATGCGGCTCGCAAGGGTTGGGCCAACACCGGACACATAGGTCAGCAGCTGCTTGCTGGCTGAGTTGACATCGACGCCTACCGCGTTTACGCAGCTTATCACAACATCATCCAGGCTCTGTTTGAGGGCTGCCTGGTCGACGTCGTGCTGGTATTGGCCGACACCGATCGCCTTTGGGTCTATTTTGACCAGCTCAGCAAGAGGGTCCATGAGGCGCCTGCCGATTGATACTGCTCCACGTACAGTTAGGTCATAGTCAGGGAACTCTTCTCTTGCTGCTTCAGATGCAGAGTACACTGATGCACCGCTTTCATTTACCATGACTATTGGAGGCTTATTGGGCAACTCCAGCTTTTGTAGAAACGCTTGGGTCTCACGGCCAGCAGTGCCGTTGCCGACTGCTATGACCTCTACGTCGTACATCCTGCACATGGAATACACGTCTTGGGCTGCTTCCTGAGCTGCGCGTTCGGAACTGTGGGGATAGATCGTAGTTGTATAGAGAAGTCTTCCCTGTCTATCGAGACACACCACCTTGCAGCCTGTACGGAAGCCGGGGTCGATTGCCATTACGTTTTTGTGGCCTAGAGGAGGCGCCAGCAAGAGCTGTCTCAGGTTGTCTGCGAACACCTTGATGGCTTCTGCATCAGCCCTTCTTTTTAGCTCCTGTCGCAACTCCGTCTCCATGGATGGGCCAAGCAGTCTGCGGTACCCGTCCTTTGCGGCTTCACTGACAATCTCAGAAGCAGGCCCATCTCCAGTGACGAATCGTTGATCTAGCAGCTCAAGTGCTTCGTCCTCAGGTGGTGAGAGTTTGAGGCTCAAGAAGCCTTCTTTCTCTCCTCTAAACATCGCCAAAATCCGGTGTGACGGGATCTTGTACACCGGTTCTTCCCATTCGAAGTAGTCTTGGTACTTCGCACCTTCTGTCTCCTTGCCTGACACTGCGCGTGAACGAAGAGTGGAGGCAGCCTGATACAGTTTGCGCATTGCTCCACGTGTCTCTTGGTCTTCGCTGATGCGCTCAGCTATTATGTCAGAAGCTCCTGCGATGGCGTCTGAAGCCGATTCTACGCCCTTTTCCGGATCAACAAATGCGAGGGCTTCGTGTTCGGGATCTGCGATTTCCTGCGCCAATATCAGATCCGCGAGAGGTTCCAAGCCCTTCTCTTTGGCAATCGTTGCTCTGGTCCTCCGCTTCGGCCTGTAAGGTAGGTAGACATCCTCGAGCTCTGCCATAGTCTTTGCTGCAAGGACTTGTTCGTGAAGCTCCGGGGTGAGCAGATCGCGTTCGATTAGGGACTTGAGTATGGCGTTTCTGCGGTCGCGAAGCTCAGCTAGCTGTGCCAGCCGGTCCCTGATGGCAGTGATAGCGACTTCGTCCAGGCTGCCTGTCGCTTCCTTTCTGTACCTGGCGATGAACGGCACAGTTGCACCTTCACCAAGGAGCTTCGCCGTAGCCTCTACCCGGTCGCGGGGGATATTGAGTTCGTCAGCGACCTGGGTTATGTGAGCCGCCTCACTGGTATTCGCATCGATGAGTATTTGATCCAAGTCCAAGGTTACTGCCTCCTCCTGCTCTTGTGAATGCCCGGTACGATCCTTCGATATATCGGATGAGTCGGATTACTGTCTCGTCTTTGATGTGACCATTACATTCAATTCTACCATTAGAGAACGGGATTATGGTATAGTTGCTCTGTAGGTCCAGAATAAGCTGCCGATCAGTGAGGATCGTGTAAGTCGGCAGTGCAGCATCACGAATTTGGCCATGGGAGAGATAACAGTGACGAGTAGAGAACGTATGGTGTTAGCCATGTTGAACAAGCAGCCGGACATGGTGCCAGTGGCTCCGGACATATCCAATATGGTCCCAGCTAGACTGACGGGTAAGCCCTTTTGGGACATATATCTTTATCAAGATCCACCCCTATGGAAGGCGTACATCCACACCATGCGCAAGTACGGATTTGACGGCTGGTTGCCTCTATATGAGAGTTATGGAGTGGAAGAGGCGGTCGACGAGTATACGATGATCGTCGAGGAGTCTCCGGAGAGAGTCGTAACGAGGCGTTATGCTCCGGGTCCTGATGGAGAACTGCGATGGTCAGACCGAGTAGTCGTGTACCAAGCCGACCAAACGCCCGCTTCAAAGTCGGTTGATACCCCCGGACTCAACGTCGAGCGTGTGCCAAGCTGGTACCGGCCGATTGACAGAGATAGAATCCCGCAGGTAGAGCCTCTCGAGGAGCTATATTTCAAGGTCAAGAGCGAGATGGGCGAGGACGGAGTAGTCGGGTTGTCCGTGTGGATTCCCGGCCCTGGCTCACCTGAACAAATCTATGAGTACTACGACAACTCCGAAGAGGTGAGGCGAAGAGCGCGGGAGATGGAGGAGGCGGCAGTCGCGAGAGCCGAGGCTATGTGCAGCCTCAAGCCTGACTTCATCTTTATCCCCTATTCAGGGTGTTTTGTATGGAACACCGAAGAGAGCTTCAGAGATCTATGCCTGCCTACGCTACAGAAGGTGACCGCTATCGCCAAGAAGCATGGTATACCCTCTCAGATGCATTCCTGCGGACCTTCTCGGAGGTTGGTTGAAATCTGTGCCAACGAGACTGATCTCAGCAGTATCAACCCCTTGGAGATGCCTCCTATGGGTGACTGCGACCTCGCGGAGGTCAAAGCTAAGTTTGGGCATAGGATTTCGCTAATGGGCAATCTTCACACTATTGACACTATGCTGAAGGGAAGCCCGGACGATGTTGAAAAGGCAGCCAGAGAGGCCATAGATGCTGCTGCAGCCGGTGGTGGATTCATCCTGTCTACTGGAGACCAGTGCGGCAGAGACACCCCGGATGAGAACCTCTATAAGCTGGTGGAGGTCGCGAGAGAGTACGGTAAGTATTGATTGCATCAAGGTTCACAGGCTGTGCTCTCATCAGCAATCGCAGGTCGTGCGGTGCACGGTCGAGGTAGCCACTGGAACCTGCGCTCCTAGAGGAATCGCAGGCAGGCCGTAGAACAGCCAGGTAGATCCATGAATCTTACTGCTGGGAGGTTTTCCATATGCCGCTCAAGTCATTCAAGATCGCATTCATAGGCGCCGGCAGCCTCGGCTTCACCCGCATGCTCCTGAGGGACATCCTTTCTGTCGAGGAATTCAGGGGTATTGATGTTGCGTTTACTGACATCAACGAGAGAAATCTGGACATGGTCACACAGCTCTGCCAAAGGGATATTGATGCAAATGGCTTGGACATCAAGATACAGGCGACCCTTGACCGCAGAGAGGCACTGCGTGACGCGAAGTATGTCTTTAACGTAGTCCGAATCGGAGGGATCGAAGCCTATAGGCACGACATTGAGATCCCCCTGAAGTACGGGGTTGACCAAGCTATCGGAGACACCCTTTGCCCAGGAGGCATCATGTACGGCCAGAGGGGGATTCCGGCCATACTGGATTTCTGCAGGGATATCAGAGAAGTCGCTGCTCCCGACTGCTTGATGCTTAACTACGCCAATCCCAATGCCATGATGACGTGGGCAGCGAACAAGTATGGCGGAGTAAGGACCATAGGCCTCTGCCACGGCGTGCAACACGGGCATGAACAGATTGCAGAAGTCCTGGGGGTTGACCGCGATGAGCTAGACATCATCTGCGCAGGTATCAACCATCAGACCTGGTACATCCAAGTGAAATACCGTGGAGAGGATATGACAGGCAAGCTGCAGGAGGCATTTGAAAAACATCCTGTGTACAGCAAGATGGAGAAAGTGCGCATCGACATGCTCCGGCGGTTTGGATACTACAGCACAGAATCCAACGGGCACTTGAGCGAGTACTTGCCTTGGTATAGGAAGCGGCCTGAGGAAATCATGGATTGGATCGACCTGGATTCCTCTTGGATTAACGGTGAGACAGGCGGATACCTCAGAGTAAGTATTGAAGGTAGAAACTGGTTTGAGGCAGACTTCCCCAATTGGATAAAGCAGCCGCCACTGAAATTCGACAAGGCCGAAAGGAGCAATGAGCACGGATCCTACATCTTAGAAGGGCTTGAGACCGGCAGGATCTATCGGGGCCATTTCAATGTGGTTAACGAAGGGTGCATCACCAACCTGCCTGACGACGCAATCGTGGAGGTCCCAGGGTACGTTGATGCGAATGGGATCAACATACCCAAAGTCGGCGACCTGCCGTTGGGGTGCGCAGCTGTCTGCAATGCGAGCATATCTGTCCAGCGGCTTGCTGTTGAAGCTGCAGTGAGGGGAGATGACCTCCTGCTAAGGCAAGCAATGATGATGGACCCGCTTACGGGCGCTGTGTGCAATCCTCCGGAGATCTGGCAGATGGTTGATGAGCTATTGGTTGCTCAGGCTAAATGGTTGCCCCAATACAAGGAGGCTATTGAGCAAGCCAAAAAGAGGCTGGCCTCAGGAAACCTCATCCCTGTCAAAGAAGGCTATCGAGGAGCGGCTCGCAAGGAGATCAGGTCAGTTGAAGACATGGCAAGGGAGCGCGAAGCAGCAGCGAAAAACGCTGGAGCAGCCGATTAGGCGTGACCTCATGCGAGTGTCCTGCCCGCGTGCGAGTTGGAGATCGCGGCAGGAGTCGAGATTGCCCCGGAGAAGTGAACACTACCGGAGTTTGGCCGAGACCGTCCACAACAAGCGAACAAAGAGTTTCATAGAGGAGTGGGATTTATGGCATCTAAGAAGGTTCGCATTGGGGTATTGGGTGCAAAGAGAGGGATGTGCTTTGCAGGCCTTGCGGCAGACACAGGAGCGGAGGTAGTAGCTCTATGCGATACCAACGAGCAGATACTGGCAAATGCCGCAAGTCAGGTTGGGGCCAAGGCCTATACTGACTACGACGCGTTCCTCGAGCATGACATGGACGCAGTCGTTCTTGCGAACTACTTCCACCAACACGCACCTTTCGCAATCAAGGCCCTGGAAGCAGGTCTGCACGTAATGAGCGAGACTAGCGCTTGCAAGACCCTGGGTGAGGGTGTTGCGTTGGCAAGGGCTGTCGAAAAGAGCGGGAAGATCTATCTCTTTGCAGAGAACTATCCCTACTTCGTCTACAACCAGGAGATGAGGCGGCTTTATCAAAACGGCGTGGTCGGAGAGCTTCAGTATGGTGAGGGCGAATACATACATCCAGTGTCACTTGGTGACAAGCTCGGACTCGGCCCTGGCTTCAATCACTGGCGACACCACATGCCTGCCACTTACTACTGCACTCATGCAATGGGCCCCCTGATGTACATCACGGACCTGCGGCCTGTCAGTGTAAACGCACTGTGTATCCCTAGGCCCAAGGATGAGTATGACGGCCTGGGTGTTGCTCGTAACGATCTTGCCTCTGTCATCTTGTGTCGCATGAACAACGGAGCTGTTGTGCGGCTTGCCGGACTTGGCCTGCGCGGGCACGGTAACTGGTATCGCATTCATGGGACTCGCGGCCTGATGGAGAACCTGCGTGTTGGCAACCAAGACATGCTCCGAGTCCGTCATGAGCCCTGGGATCTACAGCCGGGAGAGTACTCCGAGCAGATCTATCTGCCGCGTTGGCCTGCTGAGTCCGAAGAGGCTGCTCGAAGGGCGTCCCATGGCGGCGGGGATTACTTCGTGATGAAGAGCTTCGTAGATGCGATTCTCACCGAGACCACTCCTTACTTCGACGTGTACAAAGGCCTGGATATGTCCATCGTAGGGATTCAGGCGTACAGATCGGCACTTGCCAATGGTGCACCCGTCGAGTTGCCTGATTTCCGCGATGAGTCGGTAAGGGTGAAGTACGAGAACGACGACTGGTCTCCATACCCGGAGGACAGGAAGCCCGGACAGCCGTGGCCGAGCATCCTTGGAGAGATCAAGCTCAGCCCTGAGGCTGTTGAACACGCGAGGAAGTTCTGGGGAATCGGTCCTAATGACCCGGGAGGACAGCCATAAAGGAGAGGTCGGTCTGACTGTCTGAGAGAGGCTGGATCCTTTTGGGGGTTTGAAAATGTCTCAGAGGCCGGAGATCTGCAGCAGAGGCGGGATCGCGATGAGCAACAGACGAATCGGAGAAGATTCGCAGCGACCGCAAGAGACCCTGAAGCCACAACTCGTAATGCGAGCGCCACTTGCCAATCTGCCTGACTGCGCGGTCGCGGCCTCGTATTCTATCAAGTGTTTTGAACCGGGCGATGACTATTACTGGGAAGAGATCATCAGGGATTCGTTTGGAGATCCGGGTGCTTCCTTTGATGAAATGATGAGAAGCGATGCTTCTTATCGGCCTGAGCGAGTCTTGTTTGTGTGCTTTGACCGGATGCCGGTGGCTACTGCCTCAGCATGGTATAGGCCAGAGTGGGGAGAGAACACAGGATATCTCCACATGGTTGGGACTCATTCGTCACACAGGGGCAAGGGCTTGGGCTTTCAGGCATCTCTTGCAGCACTTCACAGAATGGCTGCCGAAGGTAGGACGTGGGCTGTGCTGCAGACTGATGATTTCCGCATTCCGGCGGTAAAGACGTATCTCAAGCTGGGCTTTGAACCACTTATCGTCCACGAAAACCAGCCGAAGCGTTGGAAAGACGTGTTTAGTGCGATTGGACGGCCTGAGCTTATTGACAAGATTTTTTGAACTGGCAGCAGGAATTTGAGATAAGACTAGAGAATACGTACGCAAAGCCGTTGGGCTTGATTATTATTAGTCGGATTGTTGTAAACGTTTGCAGATTTCAGGCAAGGCGAGCTCGAATGCGGGAGGTTGGCAGTATGAAACGTCTCATCAGGGCCCGAACACAGCCAGTGCCGATTGTCCTTGGCGTCGGGAGCGTAGCCTTGCTGCTTTTGTTGAGTTTGCTTGCAGCTGCGTCTGATGGCCAGGTCGATATGGCATCGCGATCATACTTGGATCTTGGACAAGTGTATCGACAGTCAGACAGAGCTGGTTTGCGCAGTGTTTCGTTCTCAGATGGAGTCCTTAGGATGACAACCACTGATGAGGATGCCTACATCAGCTTTCGACCCCGCCTTGAGAGGAGTCTGCCGCTGCTTGAAATTGGGAGGCAGTTCCGCTGGTTCACCGTAGAGATGAGCGTCTCCAAAGGCTCCGAGGCCACCCTTCGGCTATATGTCAGTGATGACGATCCCATCTTTGTAGCCATCCCAGTTATAGGCGATGGTGAGATCCATCGCTATACCGTTGATCTTTCACAATCCTTTTTGGCGGCGTTGATGAGAGCACCGCTTCAGACAGCGAGCAACAAATTGGAGAGGATCAGTTTCAGTCCGACAGATGAGGACGGGGCGAGCGTTGAGATCTACGCTATGGGCTTTGGCACTACGCCTCTTGGACCAGCGCGTATCGAGGTAGCGAGCCTGCGAACCAAGCCGGGCCTGGTGAGAGCCAACCAAGAGATCGAACTCGTTCTCGAGCTTCGCAACAGCGGAGGAGAGGTATCAAATAGCACCTTTGTCATGATTGGTGACTCGCAGGTCGCAGTTCCCCCGATCAATCCCGGTGGAACAACGACTGTGACTACTAAGGCGAGTTTCCTAAAGCCGGGAAATCAGGAGATCAGGGTCTCGATAGAGGGAGGCTGTGACGAAGTCATGAGTGTTACTGTTTACAACGATCCTTCGGACATCAGGCAATGGCGAGTGGCTGAGTTTGCATTCATTTCTGAGGAAACTTACTCGGATCCATTCTCCGGCTCGGTGGTATCTGCGGTCTTTGTGGGTCCGGATGGTACAGAGTACACTGTGCCAGGTTTCTATGACGGAGGCAACACGTGGCGGATTCGCTTTACCCCTACTATGCCGGGCGAGTGGCGCTACAAAACCGTGTGCATCAATACAGAGGATGCGGGACTGCACGGCAAGGAGGGGAAGTTCACTGCCGCATCGGCAGAGGGCGACAATCCGTTGTATGTTCACGGCGGGATTTTGAAGGTCAGCTCAAACAAGCGCTACCTTACATACTCGGACGGGACGCCCTTTTTCTGGCTTGGTGACACTTGGTGGTTTTGCCCATCTGATCTTGTGCCGCTGAGAGGATCCACCTATCCCAAATACGACTCGATGTACAAGGCCCTCATCGACAGGCGCAAGAGTCAAGGCTTCTCTATTGCCCAAATGGCGTTTCTTGGCTCAAGCGGTGTCATAAACAACCTGGTGAACAGCTCCGTGTCCAGTGGCCTGCGTGATGAGAGCATAGAATACTGGCAAGAAATCGACGAGTATATCATGTATGCCAACGAGGCAGGTATCATCCCAGTGATCGGTCTCGCTTTCCACACCGGCATGGATCAACTCAGTCTGGAACAGTGGAAGAGCGTTTGGCAGTATGTAATCGCTCGATATTCGGCGTTTGCTGTCACCTGGCTCATCACGGGCGAGTACAACCTCGACAACGTGCCTGAGCGGGTTGAGAAAGTGATGGCACTTGGCCAGGCGATCAAGGACATGGACCCTTATGATCGTGCGATGACCGTTCATGCCTGGTACTACGGATTTGATCAGCGGCAGGCATGGGAGCAGCCCTGGTACGACTTTATCATGATCCAGGGCGGGCACGGTTCAGGAGACTCGAACCCTAGCTTGCCTCCTGAATCCGTCTACCTCAACGCATATAACCGAGAAGACACAAAACCAGTATTGGAGTCTGAGTGCAACTACGAGGGCATCCATGGCATGACTGACGCGTCTGTGAGATTGAGCGCTTATCGTGCTATTCAGCTGGGCTCGTTTGGATACACATATGGTGCTCAGGGGCTGTGGTATCCGACTCAGAACGAATCGGACGAGAGGTTCTCGGAATGGGGAGCGCCTATACCGTGGTGGGAAGCGCTCATGCAGCCCGGTGCAACACAAATGGGATACCTGCGAGCATTTTATGAATCGATAGAGTGGTGGAAGTTGGAGCCAAGACCAGATGCGGTGTCAACGAGCAAGAAGTTGACCGCCAGGAACCGTATACTGACCAAGGCTGACGGTGACAGGTTGTTTGTGGTCTATATGCCTAGTGGGTTCTACTCGCAGGCGGACGCTACGCTGAATGGGCTGGATTCGTCGAAGACATATGCGGCTCGTTGGTTTAACCCTCGCACAGGCGAGTTCCTGGCGCATCGGGGGAGGATCGACGCTTCGAGCGGTAGCTGGAAACTACCTGAGCGGCCAGACAGCGAGGACTGGTTACTACTGATTGAGGAGCTGTGATCGTTCTCCGATTCCGCCGAGCATCGTGGTGTGAGAGTGTAAGGGTATTGAGTGATGGATTGTTGGGGCGAGAGCGGCCTCGGTTGAGATAGGGACTGGTCAAGGGGTAGGGCGCTATGAATCCAACGATCAAGGATATAGCTGAAAAATGCGGGGTGTCGTACGCAACAGTATCTCGCGCACTAAGCGGCCACCCGTATGTCAAAGATGAGACACGCGAACGCATCATCAAGATAGCCAGGCAAATGGGGTACAGGCCGAATGCAGTTGCTCTAGGACTGGTCATGCGCAAGACCACTACCATAGGCTTTATGGTCCCCGACATCACCAACCCCGTTTTCCCTGAAGTGGCCCGGGGTCTCGAGGACGCAGCCTTGGCTGCAGGATACACAGTGTTTCTCTGCAACAGCAACTGGGACAAGGACCGTGAGCTTCGGATTATCGATATATTGCTGCAGCAGAGGGTCAGCGGTTTGGTTGTATTCCTGTGCTCTGAGAAGTCGGTTGACCTGATCCGACGGGCGAAGATGGATACCAAGACAGTTTGTATAAGCAACATGAGCCACAAGAGCGCCATGACATTGCTATATATAGACAACGAGCTAGGTGCTCGGCAGGCTGTTGAACATCTTATCGAACGAGGCCATAGGGCGATAGCGTGTATCGGCGGCCTTGAAGACACTGCCGCAAACCGGGAGCGGCTAAAGGGTTACCATCAAGCCCTTCAGAATCACGGCATCGCAGCCTGTTCGGACTTCGTCAGGTTTGGTGACTACCGACTCGAGAGTGGGCACGCCATTATGACTGAACTTCTACGTCTTCCAGCAAGACCGACTGCAGTGTTTGCCGCCAATGACCTTCTGGCGTTAGGTGCAATCAGCGCTATCAAAGAACACGGTCTAAGAGTGCCGGAAGATGTAGCTGTAGTGGGCTTCGACGATATTCAGTTGGCCTCGTTGCCCGAGATCCAGCTGAGCAGCATCTCTTGGCCTAAGTACGAGCTCGGCAAGATCGCCTTTGAGCTTGTCGCCCGTTGCCTGGAAGGCGAAGGGCCGCCAGAGGATAGAGTGTTGCTGCAACCCACTCTAGTCGTAAGATCTACGAGCTAAACCAGGTGTTGCTCAGTTGCGGGCAGGACTTGATCTAGAAGTAGATCCGGGAAGTCGAGTAGATTTCTGATTCTTGATCAGAGGTTTATGGAAACGTTTACAAAGCAACGATCAAAGACACAGCAGGGACGGTGCCATTTGAAGTACCGTGCGGGATGCGTGGTATTGGAATAGCGAGGTGCTTGTGTCCTAATAAGCTGACAACAAGGAGTGTACTTGATGAGTAACTACCAAGTAGCTGTGTATTATTTCCCCAACTACCATGCTGATCGTCGTAACGAAGAGTGGCATGGAAAGGGATGGACTGAATGGGAGTTAGTCAAGGCTGCAAAGCCTCGCTTTGATGGACATCAGCAGCCGAAGGTGCCCCTATGGGGCTATGAAGATGAGTCTAAGCCTGAAGCAATGCAGAGGAAGATTGACGCTGCCGCCGATCATGGCGTCTCTGCTTTCATATTTGACTGGTACTGGTACGAGGACGGCCCGTTTCTTCAAAATGCTTTGGAGAAGGGTTTCCTTGGTGCGCCCAACAACAGGCGGCTGAAGTTCGCACTCATGTGGGCAAACCATGACTGGGTCGACATCCACCCAGCTCAAAGATCTGGGAATCCCAACATCCTAGCACGTGGCGTGGTGTCGCCTGAGGCATTTGAGCGTGCGACAGACCATATGATACATACTTATTTCTGCCACCCATCCTACTGGCGTGTCAACGGCGGGTTCTATGTGTCGATCTACCATCTGCGGAGCCTTGTCGAGGGGTTTGGCACTCCGGAGGCAGTGGGAGAAGCCATTGCAGACTTCCGAGAGAGGGTTAGGTCTGCAGGATACGGCGAGCTTCACATGAACGCGGTGGTATGGGGGCACGAGATTCTTCCCGGTGAAGGCACTCTGGACAACGTCAACAGCCTGCTTGACACTATGGGATTTGACAGTGTGACGTCGTACACGTGGATTCATCATTTCCCACTGCAGAGTTTCCCCGCGACATCGTATCAAGAAGTGAGAGAGATGGCAGTCAAGGGCTTCGAGGAGTTCACGAGGTGTTACGAGCTCCCGTACTACCCGCACGTATCGATGGGTTGGGACCCCAGTCCGAGGACTATCCAGACGGATGTGTACGACAATCTGGGCTATCCGTTTACGCCTGTGCTGGTCGGCAACACACCGTCGGAGTTTGAGAAGGCACTCGTAGCGGCAAGAGATTTTCTTGATAGAGGTCTGACAAGACCCAATATACTGACAATTAACGCATGGAATGAGTGGACTGAGGGCAGTTATTTGGAGCCCGATACGATGTACGGAATGGCATACCTGGAGGCAATAAAGCGGGTGTTTGGCTCTGCCCAGGTGTCGACTTAGAAAGTCGATGCTCCAGAAGGGGTTGGCTGGTCGCGGCAAGGCTTCGCTACAGCCAGAGCGGTTCATGGATCTATCAGGAGCTTGCCGTACAAGATACATCACAACTGCTATGAAAACCAGTGAAGGCGTGTGTAATCCGGCAGTCTGGATCTGTTGGTTTGCGATAGATATCGGTAAACGTTTACGGCTTAGCATACCTGCTGTTTTGTTGAGCCAGATGTCAACAAACGTTGAGGTGAACGATGTGAAGACTGGACCGCTCCCCAGACCGACGTCGCGTACGCTGTTTGTTAAACACTGGATGCTGTCACTTGCCGTACTCGTGGTACTGCTGCTTGCAATGAGCCAAAGCTCCATGTGTGCCGTTCCCTATCGGGGCTATGTCTTTGACTTCTGGCAGAAACCCACGCCAGCCCCTGAGGCCTACCTTCCCTACAAGGTCATCGATGGACGCAGCATCGGTATCTCCGATTTTAGAGCGCCACAGGACATTTTCGTAGACGACCACCTGCGCGTTTATCTCCTTGACTCCGGGAACAACCGAATCATATGTATGAACCAAGATTGGGATGTCCTAAGAATCATCGACCAATTTGAGCACGATGGGAAAGTCGACCGATTCAACAGCCCCAAGGGCCTCTTTGTGACTAGCGACGGAAACATCTATGTTGCCGATACCGGCAATGGGAGAATTGTGATCCTAACCAACGACGGGAAGTACATACGGGAGATCGGTAAACCCACGACCGGCGCTGAAGGGATCATTACTGAGGACTTCAGTTTCAAACCTAGCAAGGTTGCAGTCGATCGCGCAATGAGAGTGTTTGTTAAGGCTGACGAGGTCTTTGAGGGGTTCATGGAGTTTGACTCTGCCGGCAACTTCAAGGGTTTCGTCGGTGCACCGCGTGTTGCGCCGAGCCTCCTAGATGTGTTCTGGCAGAGACTTGCCACGAGAGAGCAGCGGGAGCGGCTGGCCTTGTTCCTGCCAACAGAGTTCAGCAATCTGGACATAGACTCCAGAGGCTTCATCATGGCTACTACTCGGCCGGGATCTGTGTATCAAGAGGACGTGGTGCGAAGGCTAAGCGCGAGTGGACAGGATGTCCTCAGGCGGCTGGGGTTCACGCCGCCTATTGGGGACGTAGTAGACCCGTCTGCGTGGGAAGGTGCTTCGATCAGCGGCCCTTCAGTGTTCGTAGATGTTGTGGCGAGCAAGGATGGAGTATACAGGGTGCTAGATCAAAGGCGGGGCCGTGTCTTTACATATGACTACAACGGCCGCCTGTTGTACGTATTTGGAGGGCCGGGCAGCCAGAGAGGGACTCTGTCAACCCCTGTAGCCATTGATGTACTGGGCGACGAAGTGGTAGTGCTAGACAGCAGCAACAACCGCATTACGGTCTACGCACCCACAGAGTATGCCAAACTGATCCATGCCGCCATCCGGCTTTACGCTGCCGGGCATTATGAGGTGGCTGCAGAAGTTTGGCGGAGAGTTCTTGCATACAACGCAAATTACGACCTCGCATACACGGGTATTGGTGAAGTGCTACTGAGGACGGGCGACTACAGAGAGGCGATGCATTACTTCAGGCTTGGGAACAACCGTGATCGCTATTCTGAGGCTCTGGGCTTCTATCGCGAGGAGATAATCAGAGAGAACTTCGCGACTATCATGACAGTTGCAGTGCTTGCTATAGCCTTGCTATACATCACCGTGCGCCTTAGGCTCGTGCTCAGATTGATCAAGCTTGTATGGCCAGCGAGAACTGAGGACGCAGGAGCTGTCGAAGACTCGCCGGGCCCTGACAAAGGGCAGACTGGGCAGTCAATCCTGCAGAGACTGCGGATGTCAGCACGAGAGACGGCCAGAGGACTTAGGTATGCGCTTCATGTCATCTTCAGCCCTTTCGACGGATTCTGGGATCTTAAGCACGAAAAGAGAGGCAACCTGCCTGCTGCAACGATTATAACCATCCTGGCGTGTTTTACCTACGTGTTTATGAGACAGTATGCAGGCTTCCCGTTCAACTACAGCAATCCTAGGACTCTAAACATTCTCCTCGAGATCGGCAGCGTACTAGTGCCGTTGGCTCTATGGTGTCTAGTGAATTGGGCGCTCACTACACTAATGGACGGCAAAGGGACACTGAGGGAGATATTCATAGCTACGGCGTATGCTTTGACACCCGTCATACTAATCAACATCCCCGCTACCATACTCAGCAACTTTATGACTGTCGAAGAAGGTGCGTTCTATGTCTTGTTAATCGCGATATCAATGGTTTGGGCGCTGGGTCTGTTGTTCATCGGAACGATGGTAACCCACGACTATACTGCTCTCAAGACTGCGATAACGTCTATCAGTGTGTTGGTCGGAATTGGTTTCACCCTGTTTATTGGACTGCTGTTCTTCTGCGTGGTCGACGTCATCGTTAGATTCGCCACGGACATATACACCGAGGTCGCGTTTAGGCTGTAGGGAGGTTTGGCGAGCTGATGAAAGCGAGTGATCCACTCGTGTCCCATAGAGTCGCAGGTAGCATCATCTTCTGGTCAAGGGTTGTGGCAGTTGCTAGCTTGGTGATTGTGCTCGGGGTTACGCACTGCATGGTAGCCGACCCTGTCTTGGTGGCTGCAGCTGGTGGAGACGATAGCGCAGGTCTGGAGCAAACGCCTCCAGGGATGAGGCTTGTGGCAGACAACGAGTATCTGTCCCTCTACATTAACGATGACACCACCGAGATAGCTGTAAGAGACAAACGGACAGGTTCGATATGGTATTCCAATCCGCCTGATAGAGATCAAAATGAGAAGATCGCCAGGGGGACTGCAAAAGCGCGCTTGGGCTCGCAGGTCTCCATAGTGTTCTACACTCCCGGAGATCTCGAGCAGAGAAAAGACAGTTTCAATGATAGCGTGAGCATTGGGCAGTACCAAGTATCGGAGATCCCTTACGGCGTGAGAGTGCACTACCGCTTTGGGCAGGAGTATCCTGATCTCGCTCTTTTGCCTCCGCTTATCAGCAAGCAGAGTGTGGAGAGGATTTCTGCATCAATCACTGATGAGAAGCTGAGAAAGGATTTCGAGGGGATCTTCAGAGACTACACGCTCATCTCTCTCGTTCCACTCGAAGAGGGCGAAGACCCCATGACTATGGCTTCCATCGACACGAAAAAGGTGTTTGGCAACTACAAACTTGTAGGTGTCGATACCAGATTGAGCTCAACGAAGACTAGAGACACACTGAGGAATCTTATCAATCGTGTAGTAGCCGGGCATATAGACATCGAGCGATGGGATCAGCTTACGTTTGAGCATTTTGATCCCTTCAGGAACAATGAGGTTTATCTGCTGAATGAGAAGGTACCTCAGTTCATCCTTGCCGACATAGAGACGACTCTCACCGAAGTTGGTTACACGATGGCCGACAAGGTCAGAGACTGTATTGAGCTCGGACTCGACCCGCCTGTGAGAAATCTGGAGGTCTTTGAAGTAGCAATTGAGTACACGTTGGACGCGGATACACTCGTAGTGAGGATACCTATTGAGGACGTCAGGTATCCCCTTGAGGTAGAAGATGTTGTCGGGAAGTATGGGCCAAGAGGCGGGACAGTCACACTGCCGCTTCACTCTATAGAGGTCCTGAGCTACTTCGGTGCTGCAGGTCAGGCCGAAGAGGGGTACATCCTGGTGCCTGACGGCTCCGGAGCGCTGATCTATCTCAACAACGGCAAGATCTCTGACAGGCCGTACGTAGGCAATGTGTACGGCCAGGACAACTCCGCTGCCATAGCTACTGAAAAACTCGAACATACCGAAAGAGTCCATCTGCCCGTCTACGGCATTAAGACATCAGAGAATGCCTTCCTTGCAGTGATTGAAGAGGGAGCGTCCCTCGCAAGGATTAGGGCTGACGTTGCAGGGAGAAACAACTCGTACAACACAGTGTCACCAGAGTTTATCGTGATGCAGAGAGGCCGGACACGCCTATCGATTGACTCGCCAACGATCAGCAAGAGCCCATACGGGTTTAGGAACGAGATCAACGTCTACCAGAGCCGACTATGCTCAACTGACCTGGTGATTAGGTACAGCTTCCTCCACGGTGGGGATGCAAGCTACGTTGGAATGGCTAGGCGGTACCAGGATTATCTGATACGCAGTGGTGTCTTGAGCAAGGGGGACCTAAGAGAAGATGTGCCGCTGTTCCTGGAGCTTGTTGGAGCGATTGACGTCAACAAGTCGGTGCTTGGGATCCCCAGAGAAGTTATAGAGCCGCTTACCACATATAGTCAAGTCGAAATGATTGTTCGCGACGTGATTGACAGGAACGTCGACAACCTCAAGTTGAGGTACACAGGCTGGATGGCGGGCGGAGTCAGGCATCACTACCCCTCAGGTGTCACGCTTGAGAAGGCCTTGGGCAGCAATCAGGACTTCAGCGACTTGACTGGGTTTTTGTCTGAGACTGGTGTTGAGTTCTATCCCGATGTCAGTTTCATGAATGTGCAAAGGAACACACTGCTTGACGGTTTTGTTGCCACCAGGGATGGAGCTAGGTTGCTAAATAGGCGGGTGGCAAAGGTTTATGATTATGATCTCGCGACCCTCCAAGCCAAGCGCAACACGGAGCGTTATGTTCTGAGCCCCAGCCGGTTAGGTGCCTTGGTTGATGAGTTTATCAGTGAGTACAAGGACTACGGAGTTGGCGGAATATCCGTTCGATATATGGGTACTCAGGTAAACTCGGATTTTCGCACAGGCCGTGACCTTGTCGACAGAAGCGAGGCCGCAGACGTTATACAAGAACAGGCTAGGAAGCTTAGCGTTGACGCAGGACTCAAGGTGATGGCTGAGGGCGCAAACGACCTTGTCCTTCCCTATGTTGACTGCATCGTCAATATGCCGACAGAGAGCAGTCAGTATTTCATCATTGACGAGAGCGTCCCTTTCTATCAGATAGCAGTGCACGGTTTCATAGAGTACGCAGGCGAGCCGCTCAACTTGTCTCCTGATCCGGTGAGAGCTGTTCTAAAGGCGGCGGAGACGGGTGGCGGGCTGTACTGCAAGCTTTTCTACAGCGGAGGCGAGGCAGTCAAAGAAACGGACTATGACTATCTCTACTCCGCCGAGTATTCGAGATGGATTGATAGGGTGTTGGCATTGTACCAAGACCTCAACTCCGCGTTGGGCAGTTTGAACGGAGTGAGGATAATAGGCCACGAACAGGTCGCAACAGGGGTATACAGGACCACATATGAAAACGGGATGGCAGTCCTCGTGAACTACAACGACAACGAAGCTGATGTGTGCGGTGTCACTGTCCTGCCGCGCAGCTTCACGTTGCTCGACGAGGGGGAAAAGCATGAATAAGAGGTTTAGGCTTACGGTGACTCAGAAGAGGGACATGGCCGGGTATGTATTTGCCCTTCCGTTTATACTGGGATTCACGCTCTTTTTCCTCTATCCGTTCATACAGTCGCTAGTGTTTAGTTTTAACGAACTAGAGGTGACAGAGCAAGGGTACAACTTGAACTTCGTCGGCTGGCTTAACTACAACAAAGCGCTGTTAGTACACCCAACCTTTTCGAGGACGGCCGTGAATACTATCCTGAACATGCTATTGGATGTACCCCTTATCCTGATGTTTAGTTATTTCGCTGCGTGTCTGCTAAACCAACAGTTCAAGGGCAGGTTGGTTGCGAGGCTCATATTCTTCCTTCCGGTCATCCTGGCGTCAGGTGTGATTGCGAGCATGGAACAGCAGGATTACATGATGCAGGCGCTCCAACCCGGTCAGCTGGATGGTTCAGGGTTTCTGAGCGGTGCTGCAGTGCGCATGTTTGTAAGCCAGTTGAGGTTGCCTGATCAGATGCTAACGTACATCACAAGCGCAGTTGACCGGATACCGATTATTATCAGAGCGTCAGGCATTCAGATACTCGTCTTTCTTGCCGGACTCCAGTCCATTCCGTCGTCGTTGTATGAGGCTTCGGCAATAGAGGGGGCTACTGCGTGGGAGGACTTCTGGAAGATCACATTCCCGCTGATGACGCCACATATGTTGACTAACATCGTTTACTCTGTAATCGATTCGTTTACGTCCCCCCACAACCAGCTTATTACGCTGATCAGGCAGACAGCGTTTGGAGGCCTGGGTTTTGGCGTCAGCTCAGCGATGTCGTGGATATATTTCGCAGCTATAGCCGTCATACTCACCATAGGCGTTGGAATCATCTCTCGTTGGGTGTTCTACCAGGAATAGTGAATCTAACAGGGGGTAAATGGCATGGGGACTGCCGATTATGCGACGCACAGCGCTGTCAGACGCCGACGTCTAACGGCAGCAAGGGTAGGCCAGGTTATATGGAGTGTCATTCGTTATATCCTGATCATAGGAATAGGGTTTATTATCCTGCATCCACTCCTCGTGAAGCTGGCCGCCTCATTTATGGATCCAAAGGATCTATGGGACAACACTGTCAAGTGGATCCCGAGGAACTTCACTCTTGACAACTACAGGATAGCGTTTACCTACATGTACTACCCTCAGGCGTTCGTGCGATCAGCGACGCTCGCAGTAGTCGTGAGTGTATTGCAGTTGTTCTCGTGCACATCGGTGGGGTATGCTCTGGGTCGGTTTCACTTCAGAGGCAGTAGTCTGTTGCGTGCGTTAGTGGTTTTTACGCTAATTGTTCCTCCTCATTTGATCTTGATTCCGATGTACCTCAATTTCCGCTTTTTCGACATTTTTGGTCTTCTTCCTGGCTCTGGAATAAACCTGATTGGTACCTATTGGCCACAGATCCTCATGGCTTGTGGCGCTGTAGGGCTTCGCAACGGCATTTTCATCTATATAATGCAGCAGTTCTTCAGGGGTATGCCACATCAGCTGGAAGAAGCCGCGTATGTGGACGGTGCGAGCCCATACCGTACCTTCGTTTCTGTGATGCTGCCTAGTGCCATTCCTGCGATGGTAACTGTGTTCTTGTTCTCATTCGTTTGGCAGTGGAATGATATGTTCTACGCCTCGATTTTCATGCAGGATTCGGATCTACTTCCCTTCACGCTAAGAAGTGTAGGAATGCAGTATGATATCGCCTACAGCCAGATGACGGGTGGTGGCCACATTACGAACCAGGAATGGGTGTTGATTGAGAATACAGGTATGCTGCTGTTTATCGCACCGCTCTTGATCTTGTATGCGGCCCTTCAACGGTACTTCATCGAGAGTATGGAGAGAACTGGGATCGTGGGGTAATGGGTATCTGAGATGCGCGGGTAGCTGCTGCACGCAAGTCTCGCAAGCTCTTGCAGAGCGAACCTGGTTGTCCCTCCCACATCTCAGGCAAAGGAGGAGGTGGTAGATACGCACGCCGGGGAGGCGGCACCAATCGATAGAGTTACATCTAATACTGACAGCTAGGAGGTAGTTGCAGTGAGACGAAGCCTGATAGTTGGTCTGGTCTGTTTAATGGTATTCGCGGTAACTGGATCAGGGCTTGCCTATGACTTTGGCGGCAGGACGATCATTTACACAGACTGGGATGATCGTACGCCTCCGGAAGGCAGTGCGGACTACGAGAGGCTCCTCGAGGCAGAGGAGAAGTACAACGTCAATTTCGAATACGGGGTCATCCCTGTTGAGACAATGGTCGAGCAAGTGCTTGCAGGTGTCCTCGGCGGTGAGGCTCCAATGCACCTGCTGGCAGTTCAGTCTTGGAACTACCATTATGTTCCCTTGGCAGTTCAGGGAGCGTTGCAGCCTCTAGATCAAGTTCTTCCTGAGGACTACTTCGATTCGCTTCCAGCTGCTATCCAGGGAAGAGATGGCCTAAGAAGCGCTCTGGACATACTTGGCCATACCTATGGAACCATCGGACTGTCCTACCCATACGAGACGGCTATAGTCATGGTATGGAACAAGGACCTGTTTGAAAGAGAAGGGTTCCCATCGCTTTATGATCTTATAGATGAGGGCGAGTGGACCTGGGAGAAGCTCGAAGAGATCGCCATCAAGGCCACTAGGGACACTGACGGAGACGGTCAGGTAGATCAGTGGGGCGTCGGTGGAGTTATTGGCGATCCTGGACAGTTCGCGATGCCTGCGCTTGCGACCAACAACGTCTACCCGACAGCAGTAGTCGATGGCAAGGTCAAGGTTACTCTTAACGACCCGAGGACATTCGAGATACTTGATGTTCTTTACAGACTATGGAGCGTCCATCAGGCGGTGGCTCCTGGGCCATGGCATGACCCATCGCCGTTCAACCAAGGCAAGGTGGCGATGTACTTCGTCCCCTTCTGGATGCAGCAGCTATTTGACAGGAACTCTGTGGACTGGGGTCTCGCCTATCTACCCAAGGGGTCAGCAGCAGATGACTATGTCTTCCCGCTCTATGGGCTTCCTGTACTCGTAGTGCCTAAGACGAGCGAGGATCCTGAAGCTCTGCTAGCTCTGTTCGCCGACATCTATCCGGAGGAGCGCCTCCAGGATATCATGGATGCCTGGGCAGCCAACCAGTATGCGGATCGAGAGAGCTATGCCATGTTCTACGAGATGGTTGAGAACTGGGTCAACCCGACCCCATGGCAGGCAGTCTTCCAGGGTGATGACTGGAAGTGGACTAACCTCATATGGCAGATCATGGGTGGAGTCAAGTCGTCGGCTACGGCTATTGCCGAGTATGAGCCTGTGATTCAAAGCGCTCTGGATGACCTCCTTGGTCAGTAGGGTGACAGCACATCCTGCGAACTGACTCGGTAGCTCAATGAACCACCTGATTTTCTGATGCTTGTCTGGTGGTGTGAGGGAGGCGGGTTGACCCCGCCCCCGTTTTATTACACAGGCACGGAGGTTTCAAACATGAGTAGAGAGATAGTCAACAGGGAATACGAGGTGGCGGTATACTATTTTCCGCAGTGGCATCCTGATCCCCAAAACGAGGAGCGCAGGGGGAAAGGGTGGTCTGAGTGGCTCACGTTGAGAGAGGCAAAACCCAGATTTGAGGGGCATGACCAGCCCAAAGTGCCGATGTGGGGCGAGCTAGATGAGTCAAAGCCAGAAGTTGCTGAGAAGCAGATAGCTGCGGCAGCAGACCACGGGATCACAACCTTTATCTATGACTGGTACTTCGATTTGAACGGCCCGGGCACTGGCCCATTCCTACACAGGGCGTTGGAGGAAGGTTTCCTTCGTGCCTCAAACAGACACTGCTTGAACTTTTCACTGATGTGGGCAAACCACAATGAGATATCTCGCGAGAGGTTCGATGCCCTGGCAGACTACGTGATAGAGAAGTATTTTGGTGAACCTAACTACTGGATCGTGAACGGCGGGCTGTATTTCTCCATTTACGAATTGCACACGTTTATTAAGGGCCTTGGCGGTGTGGATGCGGCTCGTGATGCACTCCAAAGCTTTAGGCGCAAGACGCTAAGCGCAGGCTTTCCGGGCTTGCATCTGAATGCTGTCGAGTGGGGTCTCAAGGGCTCCCGTCTTGCGCGAATAACTGAGGACACCGACGCTTTAGTGAGACAGCTTGGATTCGACAGCGTTACCTCGTACGTCTGGGCACACAACATCGAGCTTGAGGAGTTCCCGAGTGCCCCGTACGACAAGTGGGCAGCGGAGGCAGTCAAGCTATGGCCGATATTCCGAGACCAATATGACGTCCCCTACTACCCCAACGTGTCGATGGGTTGGGATCCGAGTCCTCGAACTGATCCAGACAAAGAGTATGTGCGGGGTGCCTATCCCTATGATACGATTATTGTAGGCAACACGCCCGAGAGGTTTAGGGAGGCGCTTGCTAGGGTCAAAGAGTTCCTGGATGAAGGCAAGACGCAACCCAAGATTTTTACTATCTATGCTTGGAATGAGTGGACCGAGGGCGGTTACCTGGAGCCGGATACAGTCAACGGTATGGGTTACTTAGAAGCCATTCGGGACGTGTTCGGATCAGACTAGTACGAATAATCACGCCGAACTCGTCGACAGGTACAGGTAGGTACCTGTGGCTTGCTAAGTATAGACGGAGTGGAGGGTTGGATATGAGCGTTTCTGGAGCAAATATCACAAAGGAGATCGGAGTTGGCATCATAGGCTTTGGGTTTATGGGCAAGACCCACACCTACGCTTACCGAACCATGCCGCTGTTTTACTCAAATCTGCCCTTTAGGGTCCGGCTGGTCGGCGTATGCAATAGGACTAGATCTGTTGCAGAGAGAGCCAAGGACGATTTTGGGTTTGAGTTTGCCACGGATAACATCGACGACATATTTGCCAGAGACGATATCCAGGTTGTCAACATCTGCACTCCAAACTCGCATCACAAGGAGGCAGTCCTCAAGGCGATAGATGCAGGCAAGCACTTCTACTGCGAGAAGCCGCTAGCCGCCAGTTATGCGGAGGCAAAAGAGATTGTCGAGCATCTCGGAGGAAAGGACATCATCAACCAGATGGTGTTCAACTACCGCTTCTACCCTGCGACATTGAGGGCAAAGCAGATTGTTGAAGAAGGCAGGCTAGGGCGTGTTTTGTCGTTTAGGGCCTGCTATCTCCACTCCGGCGGTGTAGACCCGCACGCACCAGTCAGCTGGAGGTTCGAGAAGGGCAGCAGTGGAGGCGGGGCGCTATACGATCTTGGCTCCCACGCACTTGACATCATCTATCATCTACTCGGGGAGTACTCATCCATCGTCGCCAAGACCCAGACAGTCTATGACACCAGGCCTGATAGGGACGGAAAGCCGATCAAGATGGAGCTAGACGACGCCGTATACATCGTGGCTCAAATGAAAAACGGAGCAGTCGGCACTATCGAGGCCACGAGAGTGGCTACGGGAACAAACGACGAGCTACGGTTTGAGATCCACGGCGACAAAGGGGCGATTAGGTTCAACCTAATGGATCCAAACTGGCTTGAGTACTTCGACAACACGATTCCTGACGTGCCGCTTGGAGGCGTTAGAGGGTTTACTAGGGTCGCCACTATCCAGAAATACGACAAACCGGGAGGGCACTTCCCTGCAAGGAATGCGACAATCGGCTGGTTGCGAGGACATGTACACTGCCTGTACAATTTCGTTTCACACGTGTACGAAGGAACTAAAGCAAACCCATCAGTTGAGGACGGTGCATATATCCAATACGTCATGGACAAGGCATATGAATCAAGCGCAAGTGGACGCTGGGTAGGTCTCTAACGCCCTCGTTTGTTGCGCTGACAAGGCCTTAGGTGGCTGGCCTGTAGATGTGTAGTAACATGGCGCTTGTGAGGATTGCTTTCTAATGATCCATCGCCGTAAGGAGGAATCTGGCCAACTTTGGCGAACAACGGAAATACTGGAGCTTCTTTCAATGGGCTCTAACCGTTAAGATGCCGCTGAGAAAGAACCTAGACGTATTTTAGGAGGTGATTTCGAACCGGTTAGATTATGTGTCGATTCCTTCATGTCGAAAATCTGCCAACAAAAGAGGAGATGAGTACCATGAGGAATTGGATGAGGGTTTTTTCTATA
>Ga0116181_1000528_pt1 | contig 34917 bp, 29 predicted proteins | sample AD_UKC075_MetaG_FD_89752 | JGI IMG/M metagenome (GOLD analysis project Ga0116181, IMG submission 89752) | Active sludge microbial communities of municipal wastewater-treating anaerobic digesters from USA - AD_UKC075_MetaG | ecosystem: Engineered > Bioreactor > Anaerobic > Digestate | place: USA... | reverse complement strand
GGTCGGGCAGATCACCGAGGTGGTGCTGAACCTCAATACCCACCACCAAACCTTGCTCGCCATCCTCGGCGAACACTATGTCGATTTATATGCCAATTCGGGATAGGGGGTGCGGAATGTCGGCACTGCCCCAGCCACAGATAGGGCCAGAACGGCTCCAGCCCAGCCCCAGCCAGCTCGATCTCGCCGACCAGACCGCCCATTTGAATCAGAGCATCCTGACGAGACGAATAGCGCACCCAATCGTGCCAGCGCAGACGAGCGCCGGTCAGCTCCACCGCATGGGCGGATTGGCTCAGTCCCGCGAAATCGGTATCCAGTGGCGTATCGGTATGAAAAGCGGTCAACAGGGAAATCCGCCGCAGCAGATTGGAAAACAGCAGGTGAAAGCGCAAACGTCCCTGCGACACCAAGCGCTTCTCCTGAGTCAGCCGCAACGGACTGAGTAGATGCACCACCAATCGCTCTGGCACGGACGGCGTGATCGGCGTGATCGCCGGTCGCGGGGTCAGCGCCCCACCGGGAACATAGATGAGATGCCAATCGTCACCGTCGGCCTGGGCGACGTCCAGCAACTCCAATGCGCTGCGATCCGCCCCCAACCCGCGCTGACCGGCCTGCTGCAAGGCATGGATGACATAGGGCAAATGCCGGTTTCCATGCCCCAGTAAGGTCACATCCAGACTCAACGTCTCGCCATGCCGGATAACCCCACCATGCGCATCGGGCACCAACACGTAAGGATGCGGGGCAGCGGTGTACTTGGTCAGCTTGCCGACGCCAGGATCGGGCGGCGTTTCGAACAGGTAGGGATAGATGCAGGACCGATACAACAGACAGTGCGGGCATTCAGGTTCGCGGGTGACACAGACCAACCGCTTGAGCGCACGCCCGAAAACACCGCGCCAAGCAGAACCAGTATAAGCCGGTAAACGCAGATCGTCGGTCGCACGAAAACACAACCGATAGCAGGCCAGCGGCAGAATCGGCCCGCCCATCATGTTGGTGTTTTCTGGTTGCCCACCCATACCGTCCACCTCAGCCCGCAACCCTAGCGGGCGCAGTTCAGGCCGGACCGCGCAATACCGCCATGGATTCCACGTGCGCGGTGTGGGGAAACATGTCCATCACTCCGGCGCTTTCCAAGCGATAACCGAAACGGTGCACCAGTTCACCGACATCGCGCGCCAAGGTGGCCGGATGGCAGGAGACGTAGACCAGACGCCGCGCGCCCAGGGCGGCTATCCGTGGCATCATCTCCAGCGCACCGGAACGGGGCGGATCGAGCAATACCCGGTCGTAACCCCCTTGCAACCACGACTCCCCATCCAGATTTCCTGTCAGATCGGCGGCGTGAAAGACCGCATTCCCGATGCCATTGCGCGCCGCATTGCGCCCAGCCCAGTCGACCAGGCTGGCATCGCCCTCCACCCCGACCACCTGCCGCGCCCGACGGGCCAGGGCCAGGGTAAAATTGCCCAGACCGCAAAACAGGTCCAGCACTCGATCTTCCGGGCCGATTTGCAGGAAGTCGCAAACCCGTTCGACCAGTTGCCGATTGATGACGGCGTTGATCTGAATGAAATGCCAGGGCTGAAATTCCAACTCCAGATCGAACGCTGGCAGGCGATAACTCAAGCCGCTTTGCTCAGCCGACGCCAGCGGAGCCTCGGGGTCGGCGCCGAGCAACTGTACGCTGTCCGGCCCGCCCGGCTGTAGGTAGAGGACCAGTCCATGCCGTTGCCCAAACGCCCGCAGTGCAGCCAGATCGGCATCGTTGGGCGGGGTCAGCACACGCAAATTCAAGCTCATCCGCTCGTCGCCGCCAGCGACTTCGATCTGCGGCAGCCGATCCCGAATGGACAGGGTCTCGATCAGCCGCGCCAGTTCCTCCAGCAGACCGCCGACCCGCTCGTCCAACACCTCGCAACGCTGCAGGTCGGCGATGAACGCGCCGCTGCGCTCGCGGAAACCGACCAGCACCCGGCCCTTCTTGGCCACCCACTTGACCCCGAGCCGCGCTCGGCGCCGATACGCCCACAACGGCCCGGTCATCGGCGGCAACACCTGCTCCGGCTGTACCTTGCCGATATGCAGCAGGCTGCTCAGCAACCAGCCTTGCTTGAGCACCAGCTGCGCCTCCGAAGCCAGATGCTGCAGGCTACAACCGCCGCAGATGGCGAAATGGCGACAACGCGGTTCGACCCGCTCCGGCGAGGATTCGAGCACGCGGGTCACCTGCGCCTCGTCCAGACGGCTGCGGCAGACGGTGTAGACGCACTCGACCTCTTCGCCCGGCAGACCGCCATCGACGAATACGGCCTTGCCATCACGGTGCGCCACGCCGCGACCCGCATGGGTCAGATCGTCGATATGGACGACGAAGGGATCTTCGATCTTCTGCTGAGATTTTCCGGAACGCTTCATAGCCCCCTCTCAACCGATGAACAGTCCGGTCGACAGATAACGGTCGCCCCGATCGCAAATAATGGTGACGATCACGGCGTGCTCCACCTCCGCCGACAACTGCAGGGCCGCTGCCAACGCTCCACCCGCCGACACGCCGCAACAAATGCCCTCCTCCAGCGCCAGCCGACGGGTCATGTCTTCGGCGTCGGCCTGGTCGATGTCGATCACCCGATCCACGCGGGTCGGATCGTAAATCTTCGGCAGATACTCCACCGGCCAGCGGCGAATCCCGGCGATACAGGAGCCCTCGGTCGGCTGTACGCCGACCACCTGGACGGCGGGGTTCCGCTCCTTCAGGTAGCGTGATACCCCCATGATGGTGCCCGTCGTGCCCATCGCGCTGACGAAGTGGGTGATCCGGCCGGCGGTGTCGCGCCAGATTTCCGGGCCGGTGGTTCGGTAATGGGCCAAGGGATTGTCGGGATTGCCAAACTGGTCCAACACCCGCCCCCGCCCTTCCCGCTCCAGCCGCGCGGCCAGGTCGCGAGCGCCTTCCATCCCTTCCTCCCGGCTGACCAAAATCAATTCGGCCCCATAGGCCCGCATCGCCGCGCGCCGCTCGGCGCTCTGGTTCTCGGGCATGATCAGCACCATCCGGTAGCCTTTCATGGCGGCGATCATCGCCAGAGCGATGCCGGTGTTGCCGCTGGTCGCCTCGATCAGCGTATCGCCGGGCCGGATGTCGCCGCGCGCCTCGGCCTCCTGGATCATGCTCAGGGCTGGTCGATCCTTGACCGAGCCAGCCGGATTGTTGCCCTCCAGCTTGCCCAGGATGAGATTGCTAGTTGCGCCTGGCAGACGTTGTAAACGCGCCAGCGGGGTGTTGCCAACGAACGTTTCCAGGGTAGGGAATTGAGATTGAAGCATGTCGAAAGCATCGCAAGTCACCATAGTTAGATGCATTATAGCGACACTAGTGCGGCAAACCGTATCATCCTTTCGGATGAGCATCTCGCCGCTGCCGCGCCGGGTCGGAGCCAGCTATGATTTTGGTGTACTATCCTCTTTCGACATGCTGCCCCATCACCACGCCATGCTCCGATCCGGTCCGCGCCTCCTTCACCTCCTGCTGCTCTGCACCCTGGTCTGCTGCGCCGACATCGCCCAAGGGCAGGAAAAAGCCGAGCCGATCGTGGTCACCGAAACCGGCGAGCACAACGGCAAGCTCACCGTCATGGTCGAAGGCGTGGACGGACCGATCCGCGACAACGTGCTGGCTTATCTGGAGCTCAACCGCTTCGCCGATCAAGCTGCCCCGGAAGAATCCCGGCTGCGCTGGCTGCATGGCAACGCCGAAGGGCAGATTCGCGAAGCGCTGCAACCGTTCGGCTACTACGAACCGCATATCGAATCGTCGCTGACCCAGACTCCCGACGGCTGGGAAGCGCACTACCGAATCGAACTCGGTCGACCGCTGCGCATCGCCCTCCTCGATGTCCAGGTGCTGGGTGAAGGCGCTCACGACCCGACCTTCGAAAAGGTGCTGGCCCATCTGCCCCTGGCCCAGGGCCAGATCCTCGAACAGCCCAAATACGAACAACTCAAGCAGCAACTGGAATCGCTGGCTACCGAACGGGGCTATTTCAAGGCCCGCTATGCCGAACACGCCATCGAAATCAATCTGCAGTCCTACCAGGCCGACATCCGCCTGCACTACGACACCGGCCCGCGCTATCGCTTCGGCAACATCACCTTCAAGCAGGATTTCCTGTCGCCCGAGCTGCTCAATCGCTATCCGCAGTTCAAGCCGGGCGATCCCTACGACGCCAACGCCTCGCTGCAATTGCAAAGCGACCTCAGCGGCAGCCCGTACTTCAGCCAGGTGCAGGTCAACACCCCGCCCGACGACGCCACCGACACCACGCCGGTCGAGGTCGAACTGGAGCCCAACAACCGCTTCAAGTACAGCGCCGGTCTGGGGTACGGCACCGACACCGGCATCCGCGGCAAGCTGCGCGCCGAACAACGCTGGCTGAACAGCTACGGCCACCATGCCGAGGAAGAGTTGCTGCTGTCCTCGGTCAAGTCGCTGATCGGCGTCAAGTACATCATTCCCGGCCAGAACCCGGCCACCGACGCCTACACCTTGAGCGCCGGCTACATCGACCAGAATTACAACCAGCAGGACTACCAGCTCACCACGTTGGGCGGCGGCTGGCAGCGCCAGGATGGCAAGTGGCTGAAAAACTACAATTTGAACTACCAGTACGAGCAATACCGCACCAGCGACGCCACCACGTCCACTTCCCTGCTGCTGATTCCCGGCTTGAACTGGACCTGGATCGATTCCGACGACCGGTTGTATCCCACCCGTGGCCTGATGTTCGGCTTCGAAGTGCGCGGCGCCGCCACCGAATTGTTGTCCGACACCACCTTCGCCCAGGGCATGCTGCACCTGAAGGGTGTCTATGCACTGAATGACGTCAGTCGGATCCTGGCCCGCGGCGATTTCGGCGTGACCGCCATCAGCGAAAACATCGAGCAGTTGCCCACCTCCCTGCGCTTCTTCGCCGGCGGCGACGCCAGCGTGCGCGGCTACGCCTACAACAGCATCGGCCCGACCGACCCGGACGGTACGGTCATCGGCGGCAAGAATCTGCTGGTGGGCAGCCTGGAATACGAACACCGGGTCTGGGACGGTTGGAGCGTGGCGACCTTCGTCGACAGCGGCGACGCCTACGATGGCGCAACGCCTTCCATGAAAACCGGCGTCGGCCTCGGCCTGCGCTGGCGGTCGCCGGTCGGACCGGTGCGGCTGGATTTCGCCTCGGGCCTGGATAGCCCGCCCGGCGATGTCTTTCGTTTCTCCTTCAGCATCGGACCCGACCTGTGAGCACCTACCGCGCCCTGCGCCGCCTGTTGTTCTGGCTGTTCTCGCTGCCGGTGCTGCTCGTCCTGACGCTGCTGATAGCCGGCGGGGTGGCGATCTCGACTGAAACCGGCCTGCGGGGGTTGCTCGCTCTGGCTGAGCGGACCGCGCCAGGCCATTTGCGCTACGGCCAGGTGAGCGGACGGTTGCTGGGCCCCTTGCGAATCGACGATCTGCACTACGAACTCGATGGATTCCAACTGGCGTTGACTCGGGGCGATTTCGACTGGGAGCCGCTCGATCTGCTCGATCTGGCTCTGAACGTCACCCGGCTGCATCTCGACGGCCTGACCCTGCAACTGCCGCCCAGCCAGAAATCCGACGCCACCCCGACCGCCGAGGCGTTCACCCTGCCGGACATCCAGTTACCGCTGGCCGTCAATCTGGCCGATTTGCAAGGCCACGCCATCCGCATCCAGCCGGACGGCGCGCCCCCCATCCAGATCGACGCGGTCGTATTCAAGGCCCGCACCGAGGCCGACGCCCTGACCATCGAAACCCTGGAAGCCTGGGCGCCGCAGGGCGAGATCCAGATCAACGGCCGGCTCAATCCCACCGGGACCTATCCCCTGCAGGCCCGCCTGACCTGGCAAGTTCTAACCTCGGAATACGGCGCTTTCAACGGCCAGGGCGAAATCGGCGGCGAGCTGCAAAATCGCTTGCGGCTGAATCAACGCATCAGCGGCGCGCTGGCGCTCGATCTGGAAGGCGAGGTCTCCCAGCCGCTCGATCCGCAACCCGGCTGGTCGGCCAAAACGCAGATCCAAATCGCCGATCTGGGCGCTTTCGTCCCGGATCTGGCCGGTCGCCCCCTGCAGGCACACATCGACGCCAAGGGCGTGCTGGCCCGTTTCGAGGCGCAAGGCGACATTGAAGCCGCCCTGCCGCAACTCGGCCCGGCCAAACTGCGACTGACCGCCTCCGGCGACGACAAGGCCGTGACCCTGCGCCAACTCCAGTTGACCACCGCCGATCGGCCCATGGCCCTCACCGCCAGTGGCGCGCTGCAGTTCGCCGAGCTGCGCTTCGACGCCACCGGCCAATGGCAAGCGCTGGTCTGGCCCCTGACTGGCGCCCCGCAGCTGGAAAGTCCCAAGGGCCAGTTCGACGCTCAGGGCACTCCCGGCGATTACCGGTTCCGCCTCGCGGCCGAACTGCGCGGTGCGGAGATTCCCAGCGGTCGTTGGACCCTGGAAGGCCAGGGCTCGCAGCAAGCGCTGCGCGAGTTCAAATTGAACGGCCAGACTCTGGAAGGCAAAATCCAGGGCGGTGGCGAACTGGCCTGGATGCCGCTGGTGCGCTGGCAGGCCGCGCTGAGTGGTCAAGGGCTCAATCCAGGCGTGCAATGGCCGGATGTGCCGGGCAAGCTGAACCTCCGCCTGAAAAGCGACGGCGCGCTGGAAAACGGCCAGCTGCGCGCCAGGCTGCTGCTGGAGGAGCTGAGTGGCGTTCTGAGCGGACAGCCGGTGCGTGGCAACGCCGACCTCGCGGTCCAGGACCGCAACCTGACCATCAAGACCCTGCAGCTGAACGCCGGCGACGCCCGCCTGGAAGCGGACGGCTCCCTGGCTCAGCGTTGGGATCTGCGCTGGAAGCTGGACGCTCCACAACTGAAATCGCTGCTTCCCGGCCTGAGCGGCGGCATCGCCAGCAGCGGCAAGCTGACCGGTGCGCCGGAGCGGCCGCAGGTGGCGGCGACCTTTGCCGTCGACCATCTGAACTACGGTGACACCCGCATCCGTCAGGCCCGTGGCGAAATCGCCGCCGATCTCGGCGGAACCAGCCGCTCCCAGCTCAAGATCGCCGCTGACACCCTGGCGCTGGGAGGACAGAACTGGAAAACCATCACGCTGGAGGGCTCCGGCACCCCCGCCAGCCACGACTTCAAGGCTGAACTGACTGGCGATCCGGGCCGCTTTGCCCTGGCCGTGACCGGCGCATTGCAGCTGCCAGCGCTCACCTGGCAGGGCCGCATCGCCCAACTGAGCCTCAAGGACACCGTCGCCGGCCACTGGGTTCTGGACAAGCCGGCGGATTTGCGCGCCTCGGCCAAGGAAGCCAGGCTCGATCCGCTCTGCCTGAGCAGCGCGCCGACCCGGCTGTGCCTGCAGGGCCAGTGGGAACAGACCCGCGGTTTCAGCGGCAAGACCCAGTTGACCAACCTCACTCCGGAGCGTTTCAAGGCGTTCATCCCACCCGGCTACGCCATCGCCACCCATGTCAACGGCGAGGCATCGGTCAGCGGTCACAGCGCCGCCGACCTGCAGGGCAAGCTCAATCTGACCGTCGCCCCTGGCAGCCTGCAGCTGAACGCCAATGACCAGCCGCTGCGCATCACCCTCAACGGCGGCAACGTGCAACTGGACAGCAACGGCAAAACCGCCAACGGTCAGCTGCGGCTGGATCTGGCCCGGACCGGCCAGCTACAAGCCAACCTGCAGCTCCACGACCCCCTCGGCGCGGCCCGCCTGAACGGCGCTCTCCACGCCTCGCTCACCGATCTGAGCGTAGTCTCGCTGTTCGCCCCGCAGGTGCAGAAGGTCACCGGCCAGCTGCAGGCCGATGTCACCGCCGCCGGTGTCTTGCCCAAGATCGCCCTGCACGGCCAGATCCGGCTGGAAAACGCCGGCGCCACCCTGCCCGAATTTGGGCTCAAGTTGCAAAACCTGCAGTTCACCGCCGCCAGCGACGGCCAGGGGCCTTTGCAGCTGTCGGGCTCGGTCCGCTCCGGCCCCGGCCAGCTGCAACTGAGCGGCGAGGCCGATCCGCTCAAATTGCAGGCGAACCTGAGCCTCAAGGGCCAGACCTTTCAGGCCATGGACACCACCGACCTGCAAATTCAGATCAGCCCGGATCTGAAGGTGGCCATCGCCCAACACCAGGTCCGGGTCGATGGCGAAGTCGCCATTCCCCGCGCCTTCATCCAACCGGGCGGCATGCGGCCGGGCGCGGTCGCGCCATCCCAGGACGTGGTCATCGTCAACGGCCCCGGCGGCGAAGCGCTGCCTCCTCGGCCGAAGGGTACGGCCATCTACGCCAACGTGCGAGTCATCCTCGGCGACGATGTGCAGGTGGAAACGCCAGCGTTCAAGGGCAAGCTCAAGGGTCGGCTACTGGTGGAGGAAACCCCAGAACTGGCCCCGCGCGGCAGCGGCGCTATCGAGGTCGCCGCCGGCAACTACCGAATCTACGGCGAGGAAATCGAAATCCAGCGCGGCCAGCTCTTGTTCAGCAGCAGTCCGCTCGACAATCCCGGCCTGGATCTGCGGGTGGTGCGCCAATCGTCGGAGAGTGCGTTCACCGGTACCCCGGTCACCGCCGGCGCCCAGATCGGCGGGACGCTCAAAGATCCCAAGCTGACCCTGTTCTCGACCCCCAAGCTGCCCAACTCCAGCATCCTGTCCTACCTGCTGTTCGGCCGCGCGCCGCAGGGCAATGGCGCCGGCGGCGAATCGGCCCTGCTCTACAAGGCCGCCAACGCGCTGGGCTTCGGCGGCGGTTCCCTGACCAAAAGCCTGAGCGACACTTTCGGTCTCGACTCGCTGCAGTTGGAATCCGGCGAAGGTAGCAAGACCACTTCCCTGATGCTGGGCAAATACCTGTCACCGGATCTGTACGTCGGCTACGGCATCGGCCTGTTCGACACCGTCAACACCTTCAACGTCAAATACCGTCTCAGCAAACGACTGGTGTTCGAATCCAACAGCAGCACCAGCGGCATGGGCGCGGATCTGATCTATACCCTGGAGCATTGAAGCGCCGTCGCGCCGGCGACCATGCGCGCTCCGCTCAGAGGTAATAGGCCGGTTCGTTGCCCGCTTTCCATTTGATGTTGCAGCCGATGCTGGGCTTCTGATCCGGCGTCACCGGCTGCCCCGCCAGCAGCGCATCGACGGCGGCGCGCAGATCGGCCCCGGTCACCGGGACCGCGTTACCCGGCCGGCTGCCATCGAACTGGCCGCGATAAACCAGCCGACGCTCACTATCGAACAGAAAAAAATCCGGCGTGCAGGCGGCGCAGTAGGCTTTGGCCACGCTCTGGTCCTGGTCATAGAGATAGGGAAACGGATAGCCGAAGGCGGCCGCTTCCTCGGCCATCTTGTCTGGAGCGTCGCCGGGATGGGTCTCGACATCGTTGGCGTTGATGGCGACGATGGCCAGTCCCCGCTCCCGATATTCATGGGCGAACCGCACCAGTTCCTGGCGAATGTGCTTGACGAAGGGGCAGTGATTGCACATGAACACGACCAGCAACGCCGGCGCATCCTGGAACTGCTCCAGGGTCACGGTCGCGCCGGTAGCCGGATCGAGCAGGGCGAAAGCCGGCGCGGGCGTGCCCAGAGCCAGCATGGTGGAAGCGGTTTGAGCCATCGATGACATCCTCGTGTGGTGAGCGTAACGCAAGACAAGCGCATGACGTTTGCTGCTATGACCAGGATTCCCGGAACGGGTTGCGCGCGCCCCGGCGCGAACCAAGCCGACGCGTCATGGTCAATCCCCGCTATTACAGGGCTTTTTGTCCATCCCCCTCCGCTTGCGCAACCCCCGGGAGAACCTCCATGCAACGACTGAAGTCGCCACTCTGGCTGCTGGCCCTCCTCGGCCTGTTCTGGAATGCCATGGCTCATGCGACCGACTATCCCGATTTCGTGACCCTGGTCGAAAAATACAGTCCGGCCGTGGTCAGCATCCAAACCAAATCCGAACCGAAGGAACGGTCGTGGCGCAACCACCCCCCCATTCCTGACAATAGCCCCTTCCGCGACTACTTCAAGAAATTCTTCGAGCAGCTTCCCGAAGCGCCATCCCGGCCGCAGAACGCCGTGGGCTCCGGCTTCATCATCTCGCCGGACGGCTACATCGTCACCAACGCCCATGTGGTCGAGGACACCGACCGCATCGTGGTCGGTCTGTACGACCGCACCGAATTGACCGCTCAGGTCATCGGCAAGGACAGCCGCAGCGATATCGCTCTGCTCAAGGTCAAGCCCGACGGCAACCTGCCCGCCGTCCGCATCGGCGACATCAACAAGCTCAAGGTCGGCCAATGGGTGCTGGCTATCGGCTCGCCGTTCGGCTTCGAGCGCAGCGCCACCCAGGGCATCATCAGCGCCCTGGCCCGCAGCCTGCCCAGCGACAACTACGTTCCCTTCATCCAGACCGATGCCGCCGTCAACCCCGGCAATTCCGGCGGCCCGCTGTTCAACCTCGACGGCGAGGTGATCGGGGTCAATTCGCAGATCTACAGCCGCTCCGGTGGTTATCAGGGCATTTCCTTCGCTATCCCGATCGACGTCGCCATGGATGTGGTGGACCAACTCAAGAACGGCGGCAAGGTCTCGCGCGGCTGGCTGGGCGTACTGATTCAGGAAGTCACTCCCGAACTGGCGCAGTCCTTCAACCTGAGCAAGCCCAACGGCGCGTTGATCGGGCAGGTGATGGCCGACAGTCCGGCCCAGAAGGCCGGGCTCAAGGCCGGTGACATCATCGTGACCTTCAATGGACAACCGGTGCACCATTCCAGTGATCTGCCGCTGATGGTCGGACGCACCCGACCCGGCGCCGCCGTGACGCTGGTCGTGATTCGCGAGGGCAAGGAACAGACCCTGACCATCCAAATCGAGGAGCTGCCCGAGGACAGCAAGCAGCTGCAACAGGCCATCGCCGAACCAACCGCCAGCAACCGTCTCGGTCTCACCATCGCCGAACTGGGCGACGACCAGCGCGAAAAGAACGAACCAGGTGTGCTGGTCAAGAGCGTCGATGATGGTCCGGCTGCTGATGCCGGCATCCGCGCAGGCGACGTGATCGTGCGCCTCAACAATGTCGATGTGCGCGACCCGAGCCAGTTTGCCACGCTGGTCAAGCAGTTACCCACCGGCCGACCGATTCCGGTCTTGATCCGGCGCGAGAACGGTTCCCTGTTCCTGGCGCTGACCGTGCCCGAGAAGGAATAGCCCGCCATCTGGTTTCCCGCTGCGCCCATCCGGGCAGCGGGAAAACCTTGCACGACTGTCGGTTTTCCCACAACACCGACACCGCACTGTACGAAATCCCTCGACCACCTGGGCATCGAACGGCCAAGCGCCTGTCAAACCGGCATCTTAATAACCGGCACAAATATTGCTTTAGCCAAGCAATACCCTTTCAGGAAAGGCCATCGCCATGAGCGCTTCCCGCTCCATCATCATCGATGACACCACCCTGCGCGACGGTGAACAGTCGGCAGGGGTCGCCTTCACCCAGGAGGAAAAACGCGCCATCGCCCACGATCTGGCGGCTTTGGGCGTGCCGGAACTGGAAATCGGCATTCCGGCCATGGGCGCGGCGGAGCGCGACAGTATCCGCGACCTGGCCGACATGCATCTGAATACCCGGCTGCTGGTATGGAGCCGGATGCGCGACGCCGATGTGCCGCAATGCCGGGGACTTGGCGTATGGGGCGTGGATTTGTCGGTGCCGCTGTCCGACCAGCAGTTGCGCCATAAGCTGGGCTGGCAACGCCAGCAGGCGTTGGACACCATTCGCCGCTGCGTTCCCCAGGCGCTGGATCTGGGTCTGGAAGTCATCGTCGGCGGCGAGGATGCCTCGCGCGCCGATCCGGATTTTCTGCTGCAGGCGGTCGAAACCGCCCAGGCCGCCGGCGCACGCCGCTTCCGCATGGCCGATACCCTGGGCATCATGGAGCCGTTCGGGGTCATGGCCCTGTTCCAACGGCTGCGGGCAGCCACCGACATCGAACTGGAAATGCACGCCCACGACGATCTGGGTCTGGCCACCGCCAATACCCTGGCCGCCGCGCTGGGCGGCGCGAGCCATGTCAACACCACGGTCAATGGTCTGGGCGAACGGGCCGGCAATGCTGCCCTGGAAGAAGTGGTGCTCGGCCTGCGCAAGCTGTACGGCTTTCAAGTCGAAATCGATCTCTCGCGCTTCCAGGCTCTGTCGCAGCGGGTCGCCGCCGCCGCCAACCGCCCGCTATCCTGGCAAAAAAGCCTGGTCGGCGAAGGCGCTTTCACCCACGAGGCTGGCATCCACGTCGATGGCCTGCTCAAACACCCGCTCAACTACCAGGGCGTGGACCCAGCCGAACTGGGCCGCAGCCATCGCCTGGTGCTGGGCAAGCATTCCGGAGCCCATGCCGTGCGCAAGATCTGCGCCGAGCTTGGCATCGTCCTCGACCAGAATCAGGCCAACGCCATGCTGCAACGCATCCGCATCTTTGTTGGCCAGCACAAGCGTTCGCCCGAAGTCGCCGAACTGAAGGCGTTTCATCGCGATCTCAGTTATGGACCGGCTCATCCGGTCCTGAGCAGTTTCGATTCTCCTTTTCACGCCGCCGAGGTATCCCCATGAGCGCACCAGCCTTTCTGGAAGCATTGGCCGACATGAGCTCGGCCGAGGATTTTCTGAATTACTTCGAGATCACCTTCAACCAGAAGGTGGTCGAGGTCAATCGCCTGCACATCCTGAAACGCTTCCACGACTATCTGGAAGAGACCCATGCGCTGGACCAGGCCGATTACGCCGAGTGTCTGCAGCGCGCCTATCAGGACTTCGTCGAATCCGACGCCCTGACCGAGAAGGTCTTCGCCGTCTTCCATCGCCAGGAAAAGCAGCGCGAAGTACGGATTCCCCTGACCAGCATCGGTCACGCCACGTGATTTTCGAACCACGCTTCGAGTGTGACCAAGCGGTGCGGGTCATCCGCAACCTCCGCAACGACGGCACCTATCCGGGCGAAACGACCGGCACGCTGCTGGTGCGCCGGGGCAGCATCGGCTATGTCCGTCACATCGGGGTCTTCCTGCAGGATCAGCTCATCTACAGCGTGCATTTCATCGATGATGGCGGCCGTGTGATCGGTTGTCGGGAAAGCGAGTTGATTTCGGCCGATGAGCCCTGGATTCCCAACCTGTTCGAGCGCGGCGACCGCGTCAACACCAAGCTGGATCTGGTTGCCAACGGCGAAGTCGTCGTAGCCAGCGGCGCGCTCGGCGAAGTCATGGCGATGAATCGCGAACGCCCTGAGGCGATCCACTACAACGTTCTCTTCGGCCAACGCCTGTTCCAAGTGCCGGAATCGGCGCTGACTGCCAGCCCATCCCCTGCCGAATAGCACAACGGAAGCGGCATCGCCCTGGATGCCGCTTCATCCGCTCCCGCTGAAGTTTCTCCGAAGCACTCGATTCCGTCTTTGCCAATCCCGGCGATTCCGTCATGCGAAATCGAATCGGTCATGGCGCATTCATCATGCTGCCATGCAGCAATGCCCCTTCCATTTTCCCAGTAAAAAATCAGGGAATCACCGCTTGTGTGATTGTTGACAATTGTCGTTAACCACAGTCGCCGCCGTACAACAATGGGGCGTCGCCAAGCCGATTACTCTCTCAATATAAATAATGATTTTCAATAAGTTATATTTAAAATCATTTAAAGGCACGGCAGTTGCTAGCGATTTCGCGTCGCCCATTCCGGACGGTAGCGAACTCAGTCGCTTATTGTGAGGAAATTGGAGGAAATTATGATATCCGTCAGCTCATCCTCGGCAATTGCACAATGCCGCTGGATAGTCGGTCTTCTGCTGCTTTTACTCGGTTTGAGTGTAATTCCGACATCGCCCGCTTTCGCAGCAGCCGGCCATGTCAGCGAAGCCAGTCTGGTGTTGCCCAATCTGGGCGATGCTTCGCTGGCCCAGTTCTTCGGCGGCATCACGGGCTGGACGCTGTTGTGCGCCAGTCTGCTGGTCTGTGCTGGCGGCTTGCTCTTCGGTCTGGTCAATTACCTGCAGGTCAGCCGTCTGCCCGTTCACAGCTCCATGGCCGAGATCAGCGAACTGATTTACGAAACGTGTAAGACCTACATGTTCACGCAAACCAAGTTCCTGTTCATCCTGGAAGCTTTCATCGCCTTGGTGATCATCGCCTACTTCGGCTGGGTCCAGCACATGAACGTCATGGAGGTGCTGTTGATCCTGGGGTTCTCGCTGATCGGCATCGCCGGCTCGCTGGGGGTCGCCTGGTTCGGCATCCGCATCAACACCCTGGCCAACAGCCGCACCGCCTTCGCCGCATTGCAGGGCCGGGCTTTCCCGGTCTACGCCATTCCGCTGAAGTCAGGCATCTCCATCGGCATGCTGCTGATCTCCACCGAACTGCTGATCATGCTGGCGATCCTGCTGTTCGTCTCCCCAGCCCTGGCTGGCAAGTGCTTCATCGGCTTCGCCATCGGTGAATCGCTGGGCGCGGCCGCCCTGCGCATCGCCGGCGGCATCTTCACCAAGATCGCCGACATCGGTTCCGATCTGATGAAGATCGTCTTCCGGATCAAGGAAGACGATGCCCGTAACCCTGGCGTGATCGCCGACTGCACCGGCGACAACGCCGGCGACTCGGTCGGTCCCACGGCTGATGGCTTCGAGACCTACGGCGTCACCGGCGTGGCGCTGATCAGCTTCATCATGCTGGCCGTACCGGAAGCAGCGGTACAAGTACAACTGCTGGTGTGGATCTTCGTCATGCGGGTGATGATGATCATCGCCTCCGGCGTCTCCTACACGGTCAACGAAAACATGGCCCAGCGCCGCTACGGCGAGCAGGCCCGCTTCGACTTCGAAGCGCCGCTGACCTCGCTGGTGTGGATCACCTCGGGGGTGTCGATGGTCCTGACCTTCCTGGTGTCCTTCATGCTGATCGGCAATATCACCATCGGTGGCCAGTCCTACGGCAACCTGTGGTGGCAGCTGTCGCTGATCATCACCTTCGGCACCCTGGCCGGCGCGATCATTCCGGAAGTGGTCAAGGTGTTCACCTCCACCAGCTCCGGCCACGTGCGGGAAGTAGTGATCGCCTCTCGTGAAGGCGGCGCCAGCCTCAACATCCTGACCGGTCTGACCGCTGGCAACTTCTCGGCCTTCTGGCTGGGGGTGGTGATCGTCGGCCTGATGGCGGGCGCTTACATGGTCTCGCAGCACGACCTGGCCGCGGTCATCAACCCTGATCACACCAAAGCGGCCATCATGGCGGCGGTGTTCTCCTTCGGCCTAGTGGCCTTCGGTTTCCTCGGCATGGGGCCGGTCACCATCGCGGTCGACAGCTACGGGCCGGTCACCGACAACGCTCAATCGGTCTACGAACTGTCCACCATCGAGCAGCAACCGGGCATCGAGAACGAGATCAAGCGCGAATTCGGCTTCAAACCCGACTTCGAGGTCGCCAAGGAGTTGTTGGAAGAGAATGACGGGGCCGGCAATACCTTCAAGGCTACCGCCAAGCCGGTGCTGATCGGCACCGCCGTGGTCGGCGCGGCCACCATGGTGTTCTCCATCATCATGCTGCTGACCAGCGGCCTGACCGAACACCTCGACCAGCTGTCCCTGCTCTATCCGCCCTTCCTGCTCGGCCTGATCAGCGGCGGCGCCACCATCTTCTGGTTCTCCGGCGCGTCCACCCAGGCGGTGTCGACCGGCGCTTACCGAGCCGTGGAATTCATCAAGGAGCACATCCAGCTGGATGGTGCAACCAAGGCTTCGGTGAAGGACAGCAAGAAAGTGGTCGAGATCTGCACGGTCTACGCCCAGAAAGGCATGTTCAACATCTTCATGGCAGTGTTCTTCGGCACCCTGGCCTGCGCCTTCATCGAGCCGTTCTTCTTCATCGGCTACCTGATCTCGCTGGCCATCATCGGCCTCTATCAGGCGGTGTTCATGGCCAACGCCGGCGGCGCTTGGGATAACGCCAAGAAAGTGGTCGAAACCGAGCTACACGCCAAAGGCACCGAGCTGCACGCGGCTGTGGTGGTCGGCGATACCGTCGGCGATCCGTTCAAGGACACCTCTTCGGTGTCGATGAACCCGATCATCAAGTTCACCACCCTGTTCGGTCTGCTGGCGGTGGAAATGGCGGTCGGTCTGTCGGCCCAGGGCCAACAGCTGCTGGCCATGAATCTGGCGGCCTTGTTCCTGATCATCAATCTGGTCTTCGTGTTCCGCAGCTTCTACGGCATGCGGATCCAGAGCGCGGCTGACAACAAGCAAGCCACGACGCCAGAAGGCGAAACCGGCAAAGCCAGCGCCGCCGCCACCCAGTCGGCCTAAGCGATCCAGCCGAAGTTTCTCGCACGTACGAGCACACTCCGACAGCCTCCGCCCAGCGGGGGCTGTTTTATTTTAGGGGGCGCCTCATTGTGCTCCTGCCACGCCCAGATAATGCCAAGCGCGGGCCTTGAACAGGCAACAGACTTCCTCGCCTTCCGCCAAACCCAGATCCTGCGCCGCCTTGACCGTGATCTCGGCCAGGACCGGCGTACCTACATCGACTTCCACCAGCACCCGATCGGCGATGCGGCGCAGACTGAGGATGCGGCCCGCAACCTGGTTCTGGATGGTGATATCGGACACCGGATGGCGAGCCAGCGCGATGTCGGTGGCCCGCAGCGCGATCCAGGTCTCGGCTCCCGTCGGCAAATCCGACAGTGGCAAATACAGCTCGTGATGATCGTACTGCACCGTGGTGCAACCGATGTCGGGTTCGTGCCGGCTGATCATCACCTGTAGCACGTTCTCCAAGCCCAGCGACCGCGCCAACCCGAGCACGTGGCCTTGGCGGATCACCTCGGAAAACGGCCCCTGCGCCAGCACCCGGCCCTTCTCCATCACCGCCAGATAGGGCGTCAGATACAGGATTTCGTTGATGGCGTGGCTGACGTAGAGCATCGGCAGGCGTAGTTCGTCTCGCACCCGGCGCAGGAACGGCAGAATCTGTTGCTTGCGTCCCTCGTCCAGCGCCGCCAGCGGCTCATCCAGCAACAGCAGGCGGGGTGAAGCCAGCAGCGTACGCCCCAGGGCGACTCGTTGCCGCTCGCCACCCGACAGATGGCGCGGCCGCCGACGCAGCAAGTGGCCGATATCCAGCAGCTCGACCACTTGCGCCAAGGTAAATTGCCGCTCTGCCTGCGGCAGCAGATTGAAGCCGTACAGCAGATTGTGTTCGACCGAGAGGTGGGGAAACAACTGGCTGTCCTGGAACACCATGCCGACCTGGCGGCGATGGGCCGGCAGATCGATGCCGCGCTCGGCATCGAACAGGGTCACACCATCCAGCCGAATATGGCCACCGGTGGGACGCGCCAGACCGGCCACAGCGCGCAGCAGCGTGCTCTTGCCACAGCCAGAAGGACCAAACAAGCCACTGACCGGCTGTTCTAGAGTCAATTGGCCTTGCAGGATAAATGAACCTTGTTTGAGTTCGAGATCGATATCGAGCATGAGAGTGTAGGTAATTAAATTGTCGCCAAATGGATTTAATTTATCGGCTTTTTATGCTGCCTGCAGCATATTTCTATTCATGCGACAACAGCATCACGAATTGGCCTATTTAGCACGTATCACCCAAGTCATTGATTCACAATACTGTCATCAACTGTCCTTAAAATAGTTCTTTAAAGCCGTGATGATTGATCATTCGGCTTTATGAAAACCCAATTACGACCCCTCGCAGTCAATCGATTGAGGTCCTTTTTATGTCTTCATTACAACCAAACCTCAATGCCCATCACACCATGAACTTCTGGCAAATAGCCGCATTCTTCATTCTGTCGCTGCAATTGTCCGTACCGATGGGCGCCATGGCCGCCGAAGCCAATCAGGGCATTACCGACACCAGTATCCGCGTTGGCTCGATCATGCCGCTCACCGGCAATTCCGCCTACGATGGCACCGATGACTACAGCAGCAACATGAAAAACGGCATTGAGGCGGCATTGAAAGACCAGGTGGCGCAAGGACGCAAAATCGAACTCGAGGTCATGAACGACGACAACGACCCCATGAGCACGATTCAGGACGCCAAGAAGCTGATGAACAAGGGCGTCTTCATCATGCTGGGCAATGTGGGCGCACTTTCGACCCTCAAGGTGGTCAAGGTGCTGGAAGCCAATCAGATTCCCATGCTGGGCTTTCTAACCCTGGGCGATATCAACGCCGACAACATGCTGAACTATCGCCCCAATCCGGCCCAGGAGGTCGCGAGCCTGTTCGAACATGCGGTCAAGAGCGGCGTCAAACCCAGCCAAGTCTGTTTGTTCGTCCAAAATGACGTCTTCGGCATGTCCGGCCTCAATGGCCTCAAAGAAGGGCTCAAGCAATATCCGGACGCGCAGCCCGAAATGGACAAGATCAATGCGCTGCTGGAGATGATGTGGGGCGGCATCAATCCGGCTCTCAACAATGTCGGACCGGTCGGTTTCTATCAAAGCGAAACGGTGTTTGTCCGAGACGCCTACCTGTCCTTGAAACACTGGGAAAACGAAAGCGGCAATGCTTGCAAACAGGTCATCGTACTGGCCATTCCGCGGGTAGCCGCCGATTTCATCGCCTATTCCCGCTCCAAGAACGAGCCCTGGTCGTTCAGCGCGATATCCGCCACCGCCGCCGGCAATACCCTCAGCGGCTATCTCAGCGCCTTGTCGGTCAATGACAACATCGTCGTCAGCCAAGTCGTCCCGCCGCTGAATTCGAACCTGCCCATCGTGGTGGAAGCCAGAAAAGCCTTGGGCGACGGCTTCAACCACATCAGCCTGGAAGGCTATATCGTGGGTCGCGCCTTCACCACCCTCCTGAAGTCGATGAAGGACCCGCTGACCCGCGCCAACTTCGTCAAGGCGGCTCGGCAAAAACCCATCGATGTCGGCGGACTGACGATCGATTTCAGCCGAAACGGTGCGGGCTCTTCCCTCGTCTCCCTCAACAACCTGAAATCCGGCGTTTATCATGCCTTGAACGATGACGCCAACTCGCTGCCGAATACGGGCCCGACGATCGCCAGTCCCACTCCGGCCGCCAGTTCAACGGCAAAACCCTGACCTCGACGACCTCGTCATCCAGCGTCATCGCCAAACGGCGATGACCGCAGCGGGTCCCGGCAGGCGGTCATGGTTACCTTGACGTCGGCGGGGGGTGCGAAATATGGCGCCGAGCTCACCAGGATGTGCGCGCCGGCGCGGGCGTAATCGGCCGCGTTGCTCGGCTTGACCCCGCCGGCGGCGGCCACCTTGACCGGGGACCCCATATTGGCCAGTCGCGCCACCACCTCGGCTACCCCCGCCGGCGAAAACTTCTCCAGCTGTAGAACATCGACACCGGCCTGAGCAAGTTGCAACGCTTCTTCGGGGGATTTCACTTCGGCCACGATCTTGCGCTCGGGACAAGCCGCCCGCAGCCGTTGTAGGACTGCAGCTTGATCTTCATCCGCCAGAAAAACGCGATGCTCGGGAAACACCAGAATCGTCTCGGACAAACCCAGCCGATGAGGTGTCGCGCCGGCCGCCAAAATAGCCTTGAGCGAGATCGCCTTGGCTCCGGGGAAGGTCTTGCGGGTACAGGCCACCACGATCGTCGGATCGACCGCGCGCGCGGCCTGCACGATGCGGTGGGCGACAGTAGCGATGCCTGAGGCATATTCCATCAGGGTTTGCGCTACCTTCCAGCCGGCCAGCAGCGCGGCGGCCGGACCTTCGGCCGCCAGCAGCGGCGCGCCCGCCTCGACCAAAGAACCACTGGCGCAGCGCCAATCGACCGTGCAGCCCAGCCGGACCAACAAACGCGCGGCCTCTTCCGAGGCCGCCGCCACCATCGCCTCGCGCGCCGCGAAGCGCATCCGGCCCGGTCGCTCACCGATACCCAGGCTGTGCGTGGTCAAATCACCGTAAGGGACATCCTCGGCCAGCCAGCGGTCGATTTCGGCATCAGGAATCAAGGGCATCATGGCAGCAGTAAACCGTAGTTCTCGCAATCGCGTCGCATCAGAAAAACCTAATCCTTGTTCCGGCTGCGCTCAGCCGGCACATAAAGTTGCTCAAGCAGGTATTGTTTGAATTCGGCCGCGTAGGGTTGGTTTTTCAATGCCTCCCGCATGCACGCCAGCCAGGCGTCGCGTTCGGCGGGGCCGATCTCGAAGCGGCGATGGGCTTGCGGAATGATGATCGAGCCGTAACGTTCTGCGTACAGCTTCGGCCCTCCCAGCCAACCGCATAGAAAGCGGGTCAGCTTGTCGCGCGTCACGGTCAGATCGGCCGGATGCATGGCCCTGATTTTCGCAGCCTCGGGCAATTGGTCCATGGCGTCGTAAAAATCGTCGACCAGTTTTCTGAGGCCGGCCTCGCCACCTGCCGCCTGGAATGAAGCATCGCCTACCCCATAGGGGCGCGGATTTTGGTTTTCCACCCCTGAGCTTCCTCTATACGTCAATTCATGACCTGGGCCAGCCAACCCGATGTGGGCGATTGCGCTCAGGCTTTCCGATTCCCCAGCATCCGCTCGACCCTGCGGGCGCCCAGTTCGCTAACCCACAGCGCGACCAACGCCAACAGCACCGAGATGATCACCAGCCGCAAAGCTGGGCCATCGCCGCCAGGAATCTGCGTGTAAGTATAAATGGCCAACGGCAGGGTCCGCGTCTCGCCGGCCACATTGCCGACGAACGTGACGGTTGCGCCGAATTCGCCCAAGCTACGGGCGAAAGCCAGGACCAGCCCGGTCAGGATACCGGGCATCGACAACGGAATGGTGACCGTCAGCCAAACCCGCAATGGCCCCGCCCCGAGGGTGCGGGCTGCCTCCTCCAGCCGGGGTTCGACCAACGCCACCGCCAAACGGACCGCCCGCACCATCAGAGGGAACGCCATCATGGCCGAGGCGATGACCGCGCCCTCCCAGGTGAAGGCCAGTGTGATGCCCCAGGTCTGGTATAACCAGCTGCCGATCGGTCCCTGGCGACCCATCACCAGCAGCAGCAGATAACCCGGAACCACCGGCGGCAACACCAGTGGCAGATGGACCAGTCCGTCCACGACCGCCTTGCCGAGGAACTGGACTCGCGCCAACAGCCAACCGGTGACGATGCCGGGAATTGCGATCAGCGCCGTGCACCACAGCCCGATCTTGAGCGACAGCCACAACGCGGTCAGCTCCTCGGGCGTCAGTAGCAACGACTGCCATAGATCGGTCATCAGTTGAGCGCAGTGAACCCGTACTGACGGAAGACCTTGGCCGCTGCCGGGCTACGCAGAAAATCCAGGAAGCCCTGCGCCGCCGGCTTGGCGCCTTGCACCAGCGCGACCGGATAGAGCACGGGCGAATAAGTATTGGAGGGGAAGACGCCAAGCACATCCACTTTCCCGGACAGCTTGGCGTCGGTTTCGTAGACGATGCCAACCGCACATTCACCGCGTTCCACGAAGGCCAGCGCCGAACGGACATCCGGCGCCGCCGCCAAGCGTGGCTCCATCGCCGTCCACCAACCCAGCGCGGTCAGCGCCTGCCGGCTGTACTGACCAATCGGCACATCGGGGTTGCACGAGCACCAACGACCCTGAAACGCTCCCGGCAGATCGAAGCTTTTATCCATCTTCACCGGGAAAGCCTTACCCTTGGGCGCGACCAACACCATCTGGTTGCCGAGCAGATTGCCGCGCGTGGAGTCGACGATCTTACCCTTGCTCTCGAGGTAGTCCATCCATTTCAGGTCGGCGGAAATGAAGATGTCCGCCGGCGCGCCATTCTCGATCTGTTTAGCCAGAGCGGACGAAGCGGCGAACGATCCAACCACCTTGACGCCCTTTTCCTTCTCGTACAGCGCGGCCAGATCCTGCAGCGCATTGGTGGCGCTGGCGGCGGCGAACACGGTGACTTGTTCCGCTGCCAAAGCGGGAAGCATCCCTCCGGCCGCCAAACACAGCAGACCGGTGCTCAACCAGCGGAACAAAGTTCTACGAAACATTGGACATCCCCTTGTAAGTGACGACGATTACACAGCCACGCCCAGAATGATGCTGGACGACTTGATCACCGCGATCGCCGGGTCGCCTTCCTTCAGGCCCAACCCGTCGATGCTGGTGTTGGTGATGGTCGCGGTAACGGTCTTGCCGCCGGCCAGCTGCAGGGTGACCTCGCCGTTGACCGCGCCCTTCTTGCAATCCGCGACCGTGCCGCGCAATTGATTGCGAGCGCTGAGTTTCAGGTTGGCGTCGCCAGCCATGACGATCACCGAGGACGCCTTCACCAGGGCGTACACCTCGCTGCCTTCCTTGAGTCCCATGCTCTCGACGCTGCCGCGCGTGATCAGGGCGGTGATGTGATCGCCGCCGATATCGACGCCGACTTCGGCGTTGATCGGACCGAGGTTCAGACTCGTGACCTGTCCCAGAAACTGATTTCTTGCGCTGGTCTGCATGACTAATCTCCGCATGAAGTTCATTAGCTCGTCCACATCGTGGACTTTCTCGCTGAGCAGGCCCAAAAATCGTTGGTATTCGCCCGCTACCGCGTCGTACAACTGGATTTGCCGCAACCCATATTCGGTGATTCGACTACCGCCGCCATGTTTGCCACCAGTAGCGCTGGCGACCAACGGTTGTTCGGCCATGTTATTCATGGCGCTCACGGCGTCCCAGGCGGCCTTGTAACTCCAATCGACCGCCTTCGCGGCCTGGGTGATCGAACCGGTGCTGGCGATCTGGCGCAATAACTCAACTCGCTTTTGGCCAAGAAACCGCTGCTCGGACTTATCCAGCCAGATCGACCCGGCGATTGTAGTTTTATTGGGGTCATCCGTCATCATGAAATCCTTAAAAAGTCGTTATATAACAATACATATAGCTCTCTCTTGCACCGAAGAACCGTTGTTTGGATCCACACATTCGACCGACTCGACACGCTTATCTGTCCAGCTATCGGTCATCTTCAAATCAACGGCCATCTTCAAAAATCGGCGTTGCCAAATCCGTTATATATAAAAATATATATTGGTTGCATTTTTCCATGGCCACCCCCGAAAAGCAAGTCATCAAGCGGCTTCCCACCGTTCAGCCACCCATTCAGCGTGGTTACGCCCCCCCGGAAGGACACGATCAGGATTGCGACGCCACGCACAAACCAGCGACAATGAAATGATTTCACCGCGGCAACGGAGCCTTCGAATGTCTTGGATCAATCGCAATACCCCGCTTGCCGAGCTGACTGCCATCGTCCTCGATACCGAAACTACCGGCCTCGATGTCACCGATGCCCGAATCGTGCAGATCGGCGCGGTGCGCGTGGCGCGGGGTCGAGTCTTGCTGGACCAGACCTTTCTGACCCTGGTCAATCCGGGCGAGCCGATTCCGCCGGCCTCGACGACCATCCACGGCATCGACGACGCCACTGTACGATCGGCTCCCTCGTTCGACGCGGTCAAACCGCTGCTCGACGCCTTTCTGGGCGACGCCGTCATCGTCGGTCAAAGCGTCGGTTTCGATCTCGCCATCCTGCTGCGCGAAACGCGTCGTATCGGCGATCGCTGGCATCCCCCCCACTTCCTCGACACCAAGCTGCTGTATGCCGCGCTCGACGACGATCCCCAGGAGCGTTCCCTCGACGACCTGCTCGCCGCATTGGGAGTGACCATCGGCCATCGCCACAGCGCCCTGGACGATGCGCGGGCAACCGCCGAGATCTTCGTCCGTTTGATCCCTCGGCTGGCGACCAAGGGCATCCGCACCCTGGGCGAGGCCGAAGCCCATTCCAGCGCCCAGACCCGCATCCTCGAACGCCAGGTTCGCGAAGGCTGGTACGACGCCACCTCGGTGCGTCCCGAGGAAGCGTGGGCCGACGGTCGCGACCGCGATTCGCTGGCCCTGCTCGATCCCTACCTCTACCGTCATCGACTGCGCCACGTCATGCAGTCGCCCGCGCTGTTCCTGCCTCCCCATATGACGGTCCTGGACACGGCTCGGCGTATGGAAGCCGAACAGCGCAGCGTCACTGTCGTCGGCGACGCCAAAGCCGGACAGGTCTGGGGACTCATCACCGAACACGATCTGCTGCGCGCCCTGGTCCGTGAAGGCCCCAGCGCCCTCGATCGACGCATCGAAAACATCATGAGCGAGACGATCATCTCGCTGCCGGCAGATGCCTATCTTTACCGCGCCCTGGCCCGTATGCAGCGGAACAGCATCCGCCATCTGGCCGTCACCGACCGGTCCGGTCGGATCGTCGGCACCCTGTCGACCAAGACCTTCCTGCGCCAGCGGGCCAGTCAGGCCATCCTGTTGGGCGACGAAATGTCCGAGGCCGGCAACCCGGCAGAGCTGGCCAAGGCCCGCGCCCGTCTGCCGATGGTGGCGGGAGAACTGCTCGCCAATGGCGTCGACGCCACTGAAATCGCCCGGGTGCTGAGTTACGAACTGCGCGAACTGGTCGGACGGGCGGCGGTCCTGGCGGAACGGGCGATGAAAAGCGCCGGCGCCGACCGACCGCCGGTGCCCTATGCCTTCCTGCTGCTGGGTTCGGGCGGGCGCGGCGAAAGTCTGCTGGCGTCGGAACAGGACAATGCCCTGATCTACCAGAGCGAAGATCCAGACGGGGTCATCGCCGACTGGTTCACCCGCTTCGGCGAGCACCTCGCCCAGATCCTGCATGACAGCGGGGTGGGCTTCTGCGCCGATGGCGTGATGGCGAGCAATACCGCTTGGCGCGGCAGTCTGAACGCTTGGCGCGATCGTCTGCGGCATTGGCGTCAGCAGCCGGAACAAGCCATCGTCGAACATGCGGTCCAGGTGTTCGATGGTCATCTGGCCTACGGCAACGCCGAGCTCGCCGCGGAATTTCGCGCGATCCTGAGCGAAGAGACCCGTGGCGACCACGCCCTCGCTACGGCGCTGGCCCGGCCGGCGCTGACGCCCGAGATCCTGCCCGACACCGAAACACAGGTCGATCTGAAGCGCTACGGGCTCTTGCCGCTGACTGCCGCCGCCCGCGCCTTGGCTATCCGCCACGGCATCACCGCAACCTCGACTTCGGAACGCCTCGCCGCCGTCTGCTCGGCCGGCGTCATCGACCCGGCGCTGCGCGACCAGCTCGACGAGGTTCGTTCGCGTCTGCAAGGCTGGCTGCTGCATCAGCAAATCGTCGATCTGGAAGCCGGCCGAACGCCGAACAAGCAGATCGACATCGCCAGCCTGTCGCCTATCGAGCGCCAGTCCCTTCGAGCCAGCCTGGCTCAGATCCGCGAGCTGCCGGCCATCGTGCAAGCCGGGCTCGCATGAAACTCCGGAGCGTTTTCCACTCAACCTGTCGCCGCCGAAACGGTTCGCCCAGGCTTCTGGGTCAGGCTCCCCGAAACGACTCCGGCACCTGGTTCCATGGTTGTCGCCATGGAACCAGGTGCCGGAGCGAACGGAATCACGCAGCCAGCGGCAACGCTTCGTGGCTAAAGCACGCCTTCGGACAAACCCGCGAGCACGCTTCACAACCGATGCAATCCATCGGATTGGAAAGCGTCATGAAGGAATTGTCGCTGTCATCCTCGTCTTCGTCGTCTTCATCGAAATCGACATCGTCGATCGCCCGTTGCACGATGCTCAACACATCGCGCGGGCACACCTTGAAACAGCGGCCACAACCGATGCATTTTTCCTCGTTCAGCGCGGTCACGAACAGCGGAGTCCAGGCCGTGCCGCCTCGCGTGATACCGGTGATAACTTCAGCACCCATACTTTTACCTCTCTCGTCAATGATATAAGCCCCGGTGCCGGCATCACCAGACCGGGAACCGTGGAAAAACCCGTTGTCCGTCGTTACTCCCGCCAGCCTTCCGCTTCCATCATCGTAAAGCGCTCCTCGGCACTTTCGGCCTGTCGCTGACGATTGATGGCGCGACTCAGCCAGGCAGGCGCCTGACCGCCAGCCAGTCCGGCCTGCAATTCGGCCAGCAGCGGCGCGATTGCCGTGCCCGCCTCCACTCGAATGGGTTGGATTCCGGCCGCCAGCAATTGCTGGATGGCGGAACCGCCCACCGCCTGGCAGTACACCACAGCGCAGCCCTGCAGCAGGGCCAGCTTGGCAGCCAATTTGTCTTCGTGGCCATCCTGGTCGAGATCGCCAAACTGGGCGAACTCCACCACGCTCGCCTGCTCGGCGGTCACGGCGTAGATGAGAACGGCGTTTGCAGTGCCAAAATGCTGGTCAATCTTGTGGCGATCGCTGGTGGCGAAGGCTGCCTTGATGCTGGGAGTCATGTTCTGTTCCTCGTCCTGCGTATCCTGAGAGCTCTTAGTGCCACCGGTCAGAATGCGCAAATGCCTGCGGAGCGCCATGGTTTGCCTCCTGCCGTAATTCAGCCTTGCGGGAATAGATGGAGTGATAGGGAGCGACGCCGTGCTCGGCGTGTTCGAGCAACGCGTTGGCCAGATCGAACAGCAGTTGCCGACTACCGTCGTAGCCAATCCAGGTCCGCTGATAACCGCCGATCCGGTCATACTGGGGCATGCCGGCCCGCAACAGCGGGAGCTTCAATCGCTCCGCTGCATCGACCGCATGAGAACTGCCGATCACCAGCTCCGCGCCCTGCAGGCGCGCCAGATCCTCCAGATCCTCCAGATCGCCGACCTGCACTTGCGGTATGGGGGTTCTGGCCAGAACCGATGCCCGGGCGGGCGCTACCGCCGCCACGATCTCCGCTCCGACTTCGCCCAGCAGCTCGCTGAAGGCGTGCAATAGATCGGGATCGGCGCCGATAGCGACCCGGGCCTGTCCCAGCAGGAAATGACAATCGAGCATGGCGTCCTGCAGTTGCGCCCGCTGCCGCTCCAGACGACCCGGCACCGGGCGACCGGCAATTCCGGCCAGCGTCATCATCAGGCGATCGTTGGCGTCCAGCCCGAACAGGTGGTCGAAACGATGCAGCGGCGTCCCGGTTCGGCTTTCCAGCAGTTCGGCGGCGGGATACAGCGATGGGCCGATCACCAGCGTCGCGGCCGCGTCGCCCAAGGTCGCGAAGGCCGACACGGGCGTGCCGCCAGTGGTGATCGACGAAAAATCCTCGGCTTCGAGATGGCCATCCAGCGAATCCGACAGATCGGGAATGAACACCGGATTCAGCCCAAAGCGTTCGATCAGATCGCGCAGGCTTTCCAGATCGCCAGGGGTCAACAGCGAACCGCACAAGACATTGACCTGATGAGCGCGCCGGCCTGGACAGGTCCCGCCCTGCTCGGCCGTCGGCGTCCATTCGGCGATCATGGCCTGCACCGCCAGCGCAAAGCCGCTTTCCAGGCAGCCGCTGAAATCGGGCGTATTGACCGGCACGATCCGCACATTGTGATGCTCGGGATACTGTTCCCGAAAGGTCTTGAGCACGCGGTGAATATCGGTGCCCTGCGCTTCCGACAGACCGGTGGTCAACAGGCCGATGACGGCAGGCCGGTTCTTCTCGGCGATGGTCTTCATGGCCATGATCAGATTTTCATCCGCGCCCATGATGCTGCTGACCTGATCCATCGCGGTGCTTTGCAGGGGAATCGGCTCGCGAAAATGGCGAACCAGGAAAACCTTGGCGAAAGCGGTGCAGCCTTGCGCGCCGTGCAGCAGGGGCATGGCGCGATCGAGGCCGAGCACCGCCAGGCTGGCGCCCAGCGGCTGGCTGGTCTTCAGCGGACTGACTGTCAGCGGCTTGCTGCGACCGAGAACTTCAGCCATGGCCAACCCCCCGCAGCGTCTTCCACGGCGTTGGCCGGCGCACGGCCTCCCAAACCGGATTTTCCAGGGCGCGCGCCAATTGCCGCGCCAGGGTCAGCATACCCTGATAGCCGGCGTAACCGTGTTCGCGCTCCTGGTTCACGTCCACGAACGGCAGGCGGGCCTTGATGGCGGTGTACATGTTGCGGCCACCGGCGATCATGATATCGGCGTGATACTCGCGCGCCATGTTCAACAACTGGCGGGCGTTGCCATCCTCGATCATCTTGGCCTCTTCGCCCATCAACTCTCGAATCCGCTCCTTGTCTTCCTCGGTGGATTTCTTGGTGCCGGTGGCCACGACCTGGATACCCAGATCCTGCAAGGCGGAGACGATCGACCAGGACTTGACGCCACCGGTGTACAGCAGCGCGCGCTTGCCGCGCAGCCGCTCGCGCCACGGCGCCAATTCGGCGGCTAGGCGGGCTTCCTCGCGGGCGATCAGCGCTTCGGTGCGGGCGCTGAGATCGGCATCGTTCAGTAGACGGGCGAAATCGCGCAAGGCGTTGGAGACATCCTGGATGCCGTAAAAACTGCCCTCGAACCACGGAATGTCGTAGCGTTCGCGCAGTTTGCGGGCGACATTGAGCATGGCGCGGGAACAGACCACCATGGTCGCTTCGGCGCGGTGCATGGTCTGGATTTCCCGGAAGCGGGCGTCGCCGGACAGCGAGCACAGCACCCGCAGGCCCAGCTCGTCGAACAACGGCAGGGTGTGCCACATCTCGCCAGCGATGTTGTATTCGCCAATCAGATTGATGTCGTGGACCCGCAGATGGGGACGGGCGGGATCGACTGGAGCCGGTTCCGGCTCGCGGCTGCCGACCACGTACTTCAGCATGGTCTCGCCGGCCAGGCGATTACCCAAATTCTTGTTGCCGTAGAAACCGGCGGCATCGACCGGAATCACTGGTACGCCCCAGCGTTGGGTCGCCGCTTTGCATACCGCTTCGAGATCGTCGCCGATCAGCGCCGTCACGCAGGTGCTGTAGACGAACACCGCTGCGGGCGAATAACGGTCGATGGCTTGTTTGACCGAGTGGAACAGCCGCTTTTCGCCACGGCCCATGATCACGTCCTGCTCGCTCAAATCGGTGGTCATGCCGATCTTGAACAGGGCCGGACCGCTGGAGCGAGTCCCGCGATTGTCCCAGGAACTACCGGCGCAACCGCTGGGGCCATGCACGATGTGGGCGACGTCGGCGATAGGCAACAAGGAAATCTGCGCCCCATCGAAGGTGCAACCGCCTGCCGTAGCGCCGGGCGTGGGCCGAGCGCAGCCGGATTTGCTCTTGGCGTTATGCTCGCAAGCCGGTTCGTTCAGCAATGCGGCGAGATCGCTGGTTTTCATCGCTGTGTTCCCTTGATCGTTGTTCCCACGGCTTCTGCGGGAGTGCGGGCCGAAAAAATGCGGTGGAGGGACTGCAGGGCAATCCACCGCCGCCGAAACCCGGTCGAGCTTCAAACGGCGGATCGCGACAGACGTCCTCGATCAGGCGACCGCTGCGCCCAACAAAACAGGCTTGACCTGTTCGAGCCAGCTTCCCAGGCGCTCTTCGGTCAAATCGGCCTGGTTGTCCAGATCGAGCACCAAGCCGACGAATTCGCCATCGCGGAAAGCCTTGGACTTGTTGAATTCGTAACCCTCTCCCGACCAGCTGCCGATCAGCGTCGCGCCCATCTTCTTGAGCTTCTTGTACAGAATCCCCAGCGCATCGACGAACTCGTCCGGATAGCCGACCTGGTCGCCCAAGCCGTACAGAGCGATGGTCTTGCCGCTCAGGTCCACGCTTTCCAGCGTCGGCAAAAATTCGGTCAGGGTGTCCGGCAGCTCGCCGTCGCCCAGGGTCGGCGTGCCGAAGATCAAGGTCTCGCACGACGTCAGGTTTTCCGCCGTAGCGCCCTTGACGTTGAACAGCTCGATGTCGCCCTCGCCAAACTGCTTCTTGATCATCTTGGCGACCTTGCGGGTGTTGCCAGTGTCGGTGGCGTAAAACAAACCAATCTTGGCCATGATGACTACCTCGTTTGAATGGAAAAGGGATTCGGTCAGGAATTCGCGCATTCGGTGGCGACGGCGAGCACCACGCCAGTGGCCACTTGCGGATCTTCGGTCAGCTGCAGGCAATGCTGCCGGCTGTCCACCAGATAAAGATTGACGCTCGCACCCCGCAGCACCGGCTCGACATTGTTGATGTCGTCGTCCAGGCATTGGGTGAAATACAGGCTGGGATACACCTGCCGCAACCGGCTCAGAGACGCGTAATCCACTCCCTGGGTCTCCGCCCACTGGGCGATATCGCTAAGTTGGCGTGGGGTGATCATGGCGACTCTCCTGATTCGGTTTGCAGCGAGTCGCCCGCCGACAACGCCGGCGTGCGACCGATGATTCGGGCCAACCAGGGCGGCGGATCGCCCGCCAGCACCTGTTGCAATTCAGCCAGCACCACGCTGATCTCTTCAGCCTGGGGCCGCTTGAGCGGATGGACGCCGCTGTTCACGACCCGGGCGGCGGCAGGACCGCCGATGGACAACACAAACAGCAAATCGCAATCGTCGATCAGAGCCACCCGTTCCGCGCTGTGATCCACGGAAAGACGCACCACAGCCGGCCCCGGACGCACCGCAATGAGGCGCGTTTCAGTCACCGAAACCTGATAGATCAGAAAACGGCTGCAGGAACCGAAGTGGCCATCCAGCATCGCGCTATGATTCGAAGCGCACGCAATCCGGATGGAATTCGGCATGTCGCCTTCGTGATAGGCTTGAGCTTCAGGAATCACATCCACAGCGCCGTTCTCATCCTCGCCTTTCAAGACCGCAAGTGCCTGTCGCAAAATAGGTCCGTCGATTCCGCTCAAGAAGCCGTCTGCGGCTAGTTTGAAATCCTTGACGGTCAGTCCGGCCAGTTTGTCCTCAGTCAGTGGTTCATCCAAGGTCGACAACAACACCCGGATCAATTGGGCCGCACTGACATCAGGCAATTGTCGTGCCGCCAAGCCGATGCGGAGCGCGACACAATCAGGAATCGGTTGCTGTCCGGCGCTCATAGCCGCTTCACTCGGACGGTCAACGGTAGTCTAGGCGGCTGATCGAAGGGCTCGAGGTAATAACGCGAACCGTCCGACAACTCTATTTCTCCACCCCAGGCACCGGGGCCGGAGAATTCCAGCGAGACCACGGTTTCTTCGTGATCCTTTTTGGTCACGTAAAATACCAGCTGGCCGGCCGCATTGTTTCGCAACATAACGTTAGGCATGGTGGGTTTTCCCGTGGTACGAGAGCGGGCCGGACCACGCGCACTGCCCTGGCCCGACCCCGATCTCATTCCCGCTTAGCGGATCAAATCGAAGGCGTAATCGGTTTCGCCCATCTGCATGGTTTCTTCGTCCAACCGCTCCATGACCGCGTTCACCAGCGCCTTGAGGATATACATCGCCCCCTCGTAGCCCAGCGTGGTATCGCGGTGCAGGTGATGCCGATCGAACAGCGGGAAGCCCAGGCGGATCAGCGGCACTTCGAATTCCTTACCCTTGTGCAGCGTATCGCGCTGGATGAACTTGCCGTAGGAATTGCCGATCAGGAAGTCCGGCTTGTTGCTGAACACCAGCGAGCGCAGATGCCAGAGATCCTTGCCGACATACACTTCGGCGTCTTTGCCGTAGGGCGAATCCTTCAGCATCTTGGTGATGTCCTTGGCCCAGCGCTTGCTGCCGTTATGGCACAGGACATGGACCGGTTCCGCACCCAGCTCCAGCAGGAACTGGCAAATGCCGGATACAAAGTCGGGATCACCGAACACCGAGAAGCGCTTGCCATGCAACCAGGAATGGGAGTCGGTCATCATGTCGACCAGACGACCGCGCTCTTGGGTCAAGGAATCAGGAATCGGCTTGCCGGTCAGTTCCGACACCTTCATCAAGAACTCGTCGGTCCAGCTCAGACCCATCGGAATATTGATGGCGCTGGCGGGTTGCTTCCAGACTTCCTGCACGAACTTCTTGGTCTTGGCCAACTGCGCGGGTTGCAGCAGCAAGGTATCGATGGCGTTGGGGGCATCCTTGATCTCTTCGATCCGGGTGCCGCCCGCATACATGCGGAATTCGCCATCAGTTGGAATATCCAGCACTTCCTCAGGATCGGACAGGATGGTGTAATCGACCCCCATCTCCGTCAACATCCGCTTGATGACCCGGAAATTGCCGAGATAGGTTTCGAAACCGGGGACGATGTTGAGCTTGCCGTTGCTACCGACGACCTTGCCTTCCATCTCATGCTGGGTGAAATAGCGCAGAATCCCCTCTTCCATGTTGTCCCAGCCGGTGGTATGGCTGCCGACGAAGCTGGGGGTATGGGCAAAGGGGGTGGGGAATTCCACCGGAACCCGACCGTCCTTCTTGGCGTTGGCGATGAAGGCGTTGAGGTCGTCACCGATGACCTCGGCCATGCAGGTGGTGGAAACCGCCATCATCTCCGGCTTGTAGAGGGTCAGCGAGTTCTCCAACCCTTCGAACATGTTCTTCTGACCGCCGAACACTGCCGCGTCTTCGGTCATCGAGTCGGACACCGCCGCGACCGGTTCGCGGAAGTGGCGGTTGAAGTAGGTGCGGAAATAGGCCACGCAACCCTGCGAACCGTGCACATAGGGTAGCGTCTTGTAGAAACCCAGCGCGCACAGCACCGCCCCGAGCGGCTGACACGCCTTGGCTGGGTTGATGGTCAGTGCTTCGCGCTTGAAGTTGAGTTGCTTGTATTCTTCCGTCGTGGTCCAGTGGAATACTTCTTCCAGCTTTTCCTTGGGCACTCTTTCTTCGAAAACGTGCTTACGTTCGAAAGCCTGTTGATAGTCATCGCCAGTAAAAAGCGGATAACCAGGTTTGATGGCGTCGGCGTCTTGCATGACTTCATTACCTCTTCCGGCTGGCTGGAGCCGGGCATCATTCAGGGGTCGGCGCTGGGGCCGTTACCGCAGGTATTGCATTCCGGTGGATTGGATCGGCCATGTTGTGCCGATCCAACCGTAGAGGATCGACTCAGGCGGCTGCCTGCATCTCCTCGCTAGCCTTCTGCTGCCACGGAGCCTTGATCTTGCTCCAGCAGGGATTGTTGATGGTCATGTCCATATCGCGGGCGAAAATGGCGAAGCCGTCATAGCCGTGGTAAGGACCGGAATAATCCCAGGAGTGCAGCTGCCGGAAGGGAATCCCCATCTTGTGGAAAACGTACTTCTCTTTGATGCCAGAACCGATCAGATCGGGCTTTAGGTGCTCGACGAAGGATTCCAGCTCGAAGCTGGTGGCGTCGTCGTAGATCAGCGCGCCATCCTGCAATTCCTTGAAGGTACGGTCGTAGTCATCGTTGTGCGCGAACTCGTAACCCGCACCGATCACTTCCATACCCAGATCTTCGTAGGCGCCGATGATGTGGCGAGGACGCAAGCCACCGACGAACAGCAGCACTCGCTTGCCTTCCAGCCGAGGCCGATATTTGGCAATGATGGCGTCCATGACTGGCTGACGCTGGGCAATGATCCGCTCGGCGTTTTCCTGGATCTTGCTGTCGAAGCGGGCGGCGATCTCGCGCAGCGACTCGGCGATCTTAGTCGGGCCGAAGAAGTTGAACTCCATCCACGGAATCCCATACTTCTCTTCCAGATGCCGGCTGATGTAGTTCATCGACCGGTAGCAGTGCAGCAGATTCAGCTTGGCATGGCGGGTGGATTCCATTTCGGGAATCGAGCCGTCGCCCGACCACTGCGCGATCACCCGCAGACCCATCTCTTCCAACAGTACCCGCGAACTCCAGGCGTCGCCGCCGATGTTGTAGTCGCCGGTGATGCAGACATCGTAGGGGGTGGATTCGAAGCTGTCCTGATCGTCACGATTATGCAGCACCCAGTCACGCAGCGAGTCGTTGGCGACGTGGTGGCCCAGGGACTGGGAAACGCCGCGGAACCCTTCACAACGCACCGGCACCACAACCTTGCCGATTTCCTTGGTGGATTTCTTGGCTACCGCTTCGATGTCGTCACCGATCAGGCCAATCGGGCACTCGGATTGGATCGTGATGCCCTTGGCCAACGGAAACAGGCCATTCAACTCGGTGATAATCTTGGCCAGCTTCTTGTCACCGCCGAACACCACATCCTTTTCCTGAAAATCGGAAGTGATGTTCATGTCGTTGAAGATGTTGACACCGCTATAGCCGGTCACATAGTTGCGGCGACCGGCGCGGGAGAACTGGCCGCAGCCGACCGGGCCGTGCGAAATGTTCAGCACGTCCTTGACCGGACCCCACACCACGCCCTTGGCACCGGCGTAGGCGCAGCCGCGCGCGGTCATCACCCCAGGCAGCGCCTTCTTGTTGGCAACGATGCACTTGTTGGATTTTTCCAGGGTGGGATCATTGGCCATCAAGTGCTTGGCGCGCTGCTTACCAGTCTCTTCTGGATAGACTTCCAGCACTTCTTGAATCAGTTTTTCGGATTCTTGGCGGTTCATGGTCATGGACGGTTCCTCACGTTTGGCCCGGTACGGCGGTGGATCACAGTCAAGCAGTGGCGCATAGCGTGGCTTCTTCGGCGGCAGTCTTGCCGACGATGGATTCGTCTTCCTCGTCGAGAATGCCGAATTCCAGAAGCAGATCTTCCAGCTCGTCCATGGTCAACGGCTTCGGAATCACCAGCTTCTTGTTGTCGACGATCTTCTGAGCCAGGCTGCGGTATTCGTCGGCTTGGTTGGATTTGGGATCGTATTCGATCACGGTCATCCGACGAATTTCCGCGCGCTGCACCACGTTGTCGCGCGGCACGAAATGGATCATCTGGGTGCCCAGGCGCTCGGCCAACGCTTCGATCAGCTCCGCTTCCCGGTCGGTCTTGCGCGAATTGCAGATCAGACCGGCCAGCCGCACGCTGCCGGAGGTGGCGTACTTGCAAATACCCTTGGCGATGTTGTTGGCCGCGTACATGGCCATCATCTCGCCCGACACCACGATGTAGATTTCCTGGGCCTTGTTCTCGCGAATCGGC
>Ga0116181_1000525_pt1 | contig 35005 bp, 26 predicted proteins | sample AD_UKC075_MetaG_FD_89752 | JGI IMG/M metagenome (GOLD analysis project Ga0116181, IMG submission 89752) | Active sludge microbial communities of municipal wastewater-treating anaerobic digesters from USA - AD_UKC075_MetaG | ecosystem: Engineered > Bioreactor > Anaerobic > Digestate | place: USA... | reverse complement strand
GCTGTACGTGCAGGGCGTCATCGTGCCGGAAAGCTTGTGGAAGTCGTACTGGCCGCCGGTGATCTGACCGGCTCCGCTGACGGTCAAGCTGGCGCGCAGCGGGTAGGTCTCGCCGCCGTTGACAACCAGGGTGCCGACGGCGGCAGTGGTTCCGGTGCCGGTTCCGGTGTCGGTGCTGCCCGCCGTGCTGGTGGCCTGCACGCCGGTGGCGGCGCTGCCCGCCGGCCGCGCCACCGACAGGCCGAAGAAGCCGGACGACGCGACGCTGCTGCCGTACACCGTCATGCCCATGCCGGTCAGCGGCATGGCGATCATGCCGCAGGCCACCGTCGCGCCGCTGCTGTTGACGCAGGTGGCGCGGGCACGCAGGCCGTTGCGCGGGCTGTTGATGCTGAAGCTGTCGACGTTGCCGGCGTAGCTGGCACTGCGGGTGTAGGTGCCCCTGGCCGCATCGACCGCGGTGACGGTGCGGTTGTCCGCGAACAGGTTGCTCGCCACGCCCTGGCTGTTGACGCTCACGTCCCAGTAGCTCTGGGTGTCACCCACCGCCGGCAGGGCCAGCGCCGCCTGCCGGGTGGCCACGATGATGCCGCTGGGGGGAAGGCCGACCAGCACCATGTCGCCGCTGGGCGCACGGTAGGCGAAGAAGCGGCCCGCGCTGCCGTCGGTGTCGTTGACGATCAGGTCGCCGTTGGCCCCCGCCAGGAAGCCGTTGGGCGGGGCGCTGGTCTGCGGCGTGCAGGGCTGCAGGAATTGGCAGTCGCTGATGGTGGTCAGCTTGCCGGTGGCGTCCACCACCACGTTGGCATAGCTGTTCACGGCAGGCTGGTTGCTGCCGTTGTCCAGGCCGAACTCCACCGTGTTCCAGGTGCCGGCCAGCTGGGCCGGGGCGATGGCCTGGGTCGGCAGGCTGACCGCGACCCGGGCGCCACTGCCGTCGCCGGGCACGATGTGGTGCACCAGCACGCCGGCCGGGCTGACCACGGTGTTGACACTGCCGGCATCGCTGGTGAAGTGGCAGGGCTTGCCCGTCACCGCCGCGGCGTTGTGCACCGTGCCGTCGGCATCGCGCAGGGTCAGCGCCGCGGCATCGATGGTGACGCGGCGGGCGCGCAGGGCGGCGGTGCCGGCGCCCGGGTCGATCATGGTGTAGGCGCCGCTGCGCAGGCTGGCGCAGTGGCTGGTGGCCGGCTGCACCTGCGACGACACCACCGTGGCGGCGGCGCTGCCGTTGCGGGCGATGGTCGAGATCAGCTCGGCCAGCGTCACCTTGGCGGCGCCCAGCTTGCTGCCCAGGGTGTCGAGCTTGGCATCCAGCGCATTGCCGGTGGCGGTGCCGGTGGCGGCCACCAGCGTGTCGGTGAACGGGTTCACGCCGGCGATGTCGACCACGCTGGCCAGGGCGGTCTGCACGCTGGTGGTGGCGGTGGCCAGCGCCGCGATGCTGACCTTGGCTTGCGCGGCGGCGTCGAAGCTGCTGAACAGCGCCGCGGCATCGCCGCTGTTGGCCTGGGCCACGACCAGTTCGGTCAGCGGCGTGATGTTGGCGGTGGCGCTGCGGCCGGTCCCGGTGGCCACCGAGTGCAGCGTGGTGGTGCCGCTGACGGCCTGCAGCACGCAGGGCAGCGCGCCGCCGCTGATGCGCAGGCTGTAGCTGCCATCGGTGCCCGCGGTGGCGCTGCTGGTGCCGGTGGCGCACTTGGCCGTGATGGTGGCGCCGGCCAGGGCCCGGCCCACGGCGGCGGTGCCGCTCAGGTCCAGCGATGCCGGCGCCGGATCGGGCGCCGGGGCGGGCGTGGTGTCGCCACCGCCGCCGCAGGCGGTCAGCATGGCCAGCAGGGCCGCGGCACCGGCCATGGCGTGCAGGGCCGGGCGGCGGGAGACTGGGCGGGACAGGGACGGATTCAGGCTCAAGGCATCAACTCCAGAAGCGGCAACCGGGCGCTCGACCGCTGCGGCAGCGCAGCCGTCGCGTCGGGAGTGTCGGACGGCGGCTGTCAGGAAATTCATACAATCGACACCGATGCGCCCCCGCGATCCGCAGGGTTCCGACCACCGCCTCGACGTCTTCGTCCGCCAGCGCAGCGCGCAGCTGGGCCTGTCGCTCACCGAGCTGTGCCGGCGCGCCGGCATCAGCCGGCAGACGCTCTACGAGCTGGAGCGCCTGCCGCACAAGCTGCCGTCGCTGACCACGGTGGTGGCCCTGGCCCAGGTGCTGGACGTGCACCCGATGCGCCTGCTGCAGTTCGTCTTCGAGCTGGTGCCGATGAAGGACACCCACCGCCGCGCCCGGGCCGGCGACCGCAGCGCCTTCGTCGCCGACATCACCTGCCCCGACGGCACGGCCGTGGGCCCGGGCCAGCGCTTCGAGAAGATCTGGTCGCTGCAGAACGTGGGCACCGTGCCCTGGCATGGCCGCGCCCTGCAGTGCCGCGACGACGAGGTGGCGATCTACGACACGGTGGGCGGGCGCGTGCTGGTGTCGCCCGGCCTGCGGCCCGACCAGCGCACCGTGCCCCTGCCCGACGTGGCGCCGGGCGAGACGGTGCAGGTGGCCGTGTGGTTCACCGCGCCGGGCCAGCCCTGCAGCGCCATCAGCTACTGGAAGCTGGTCGACAGCGACGGCCAGCTCTGCTTTCCCGCGTCGGCCGGGCTGTGGGCGCAGGTGCGGGTGGTGGCCCTGGCGGCCAGCGCCTTCGCCAACCCGGGCCCGGCGGTGAAGTCGGCCTGAGCCACCCGGCCGGCTACAGCCGCAGCGCCAGGCTGGCCCACCAGCGGCGGGGCGGGCCCTGGTAGACGTTGTCCAGCGCCGTGATGGTGGCCACGTGGTCGCGGTCGAACAGGTTGTGCACGCCGGCGTTGACCACCCAGGCGCCCTGCTGCCAGCGCAGGCCCAGGCCGGCCAGCGCATGGCCGGGCAGGCGCAGCGTGTTGGCCAGGTCAGCCCAGCGCGGCCCCAGCGCCTGCCATTCCAGCCACAGGCGCAGGCCGGCCGGGTCGGCACCGGCGTCGAGGCCCGGCAGCGGCCCCTCGCCACGCAGCGCCGCGCCCCGGCCCGCCACGCCCGGAAAACCGTCGCCCTGGCCCGGCACCGTCTTGCGCAGGTTCTCGGCCTGCAGCAGGTGGGCTTGCGCCTGCCACTGCCAGGCGCCCCAGCGCGACGCGCCGCTGGCCTCCAGCCCCTGCACCCGGCGCTGGCCGGTGGTGATGAAGGCGCTGCGGTCCAGCGGGTCAGGCAGCGCCAGGTTGTCCTGGGTGATGCGGTAGGCGGCCAGCTGCCAGCGGCGGTCCTGCGCGGCGTCGCCCGGCGAGCGCAGGCCGGCTTCCCACTGCACCGCCCGCTGCGGCGGCAGCCAGTCGCCCTGGCGCGTGGTGCCGCGGTTGGGCTCCAGCGTGCGGCTGTGGTCCAGGTAGCTGACCAGGCCCCCCGGCCAGGCCCGCGCCAGGCCGACCTGCCCGCTGCCGCCCTCGGCCCGGCCAGCCGGCCGCAGCCCGGCCCGCGTGCGGTCGGCATCCACCCGCCAGGCCAGCTGGCCCAGGCCGGCCTGCAGCACCCAGCCACCGGGCAGTTGCAGGGCATCGTGCAGTGTCCAGGCTTGCTCGACCGACACCTCGCTGCGGAAGCGCGGGCTCAGCCGCAGCGCCGCCGGATCGACCGCGCTGAAGTCGGGCGCGGCCAGCGCCACGTCGAAGCCGCCGATGTTTTGCACGCCGTCGAAGACGAAGCGCTGGGCCGAGCGCGTCCAGCCGGCACTCAGCGTATGCGGCAGGCCCGCCAGCGTGCCCTGCCACTGCACCCACAGCCGGGCGTCGTGCTGCAGATAGGCATCGCGGTAGCGGGTGTAGTAGCCGCTCAACAGGGTGGGCGTGCGCTGGGTGAAGAAGCCGATCAGCGTCTCGTCGCGCCGCACCTGGGCGCCGCCGGCATCGGCGCGCACTTGCAGGTGGTCGCCGCCATCGAGCGCCCAGTCGCGCCGCCAGTGCAGGCCCTGGCGGCCGGTGATGCGCCGCGATGGCTGGGCGGTCGACGCATACAGCTGGTCGTAGCGCACCCGGCCGTCGGCGACCACGGTGCCGAACAGGAAAGGCTGGTGGTTGTGCTGCTGCTCGGCCTCCAGCGTCAGCAGGCCAAGGCGTTGATGGCGCCAGGCCAGCGCCGCCAGCGCGGTGTGGCGGGCCAGCCGCAGGCCGCCGGGCTGGCTGTGGCCGTCGTGCCACTGCAGCAGGCCGCGCCAGGCCAGCGCGCTGGTGTCGCCGGACTCGGCACCCAGCGGCAGCGGGCCGGTGCTGTCGATGCCGGCGCGCCAGCCCTCGCCGCTGCCGGCGCCCAGGCTGATGCGCGTGCGGTTGCGCCACGCGGGCTGCAGGCCCTCGAACCACACCGTGCCGCCCGGGCTGTTGAAGCCGGCGGCCTGTGCATCCGGCCCGCGCAGCACCTGCACCGAGGCCACCGTCGCCAGGTCGCGCACGAACAGCCGGTTCACGTCGCGCAGGCCGTTGATGTAGAAGCGGCTGACGGCGAAGCCGCGCAGGCTGATGCTGCCCGTCAGGCCGCCGTCGGCCACCAGGGCCTGCATGCCCGGCACCTGGGACGCCAGGTCTTCCAGCCTGGCGGCGCCGTCGTCGACGGCCTGTGCCAGCTCGGGCCGGCTGACGGTGCGCAGGGCCTCCTCTGCCGCTGCCGCCGCCCGGCTGGCCGACACCACCACCGGCGCCGGCTGCGGTCCTTCGGCCGCCACCTCCGGCGCCAGCGCCATCGACAACAGCGCCGCCACGGCCACCGGGTACTGCATCGTCTCCTCCTCGTGTTCTTCGATGCGCGATGATGCCGCAGGCCATCGGCCGCCCCTCCTCCCACCGCCTCACGCGCCCCGGCAGGCGCACCGCCCCACCATGACCGCTCCCCTGCAAGGCATCCGCATCATCGACATGTCGGCCGTGTTCTCCGGCCCCATGGCCACCGCCCTGCTGGCCGACCAGGGCGCCGAGGTGATCAAGGTCGAGGCGCCCGAGGGCGACACCACGCGCTTCATCGGCCCGGCCAAGGGCGACCTGGCGGCCAGCTACGTGGCGGCCAACCGCAACAAGCGCAACCTGGCGCTCGATCTCAAGTCACCCGACGCCCTGCCCGTGCTGCATGCCCTGCTGGCCACGGCCGACGTGCTGGTCGAGAACTTCCGCCCCGGCGTGATGGCGCGGCTGGGCCTGACCGATGCCGACCTGGCGGCGCGCTTCCCGGCGCTGATCCGCGTGTCGATCACCGGCTTCGGTGCCGACGGCCCGCGCGGCCAGGACAAGGCCTACGACGCGGTGATCCAGGCCCTGGGCGGCCTGGCCTGCTCGCAGCGCGACCCGGCCACCGGCGCACCGGTGATCCTGGCCAGCACGGTGAGCGACAAGGTCACCGCGCTGACTGCCGCCCAGGCCATCACCGCAGCGCTGTTCCAGCGCACCCGCAACGGCCACCGCGGCCAGCGGGTGGAGGTGGCGATGCTCGACGCCACCGTTGCCTTCCAGTGGCCCGACGCGATGTACAACCATGTGTGGGTCGACCACCCGCCCAAGCCCTTCCCCGAGTTCGGCGCCACCCAGCGCCCCTGGCGCACCGCCGACGGGTACGTGGCGACGATGGTGCCGCAGCAGGCCGAGTTCCAGGCCCTGTGCAACGCACTCGGCCAGCCTCAGATCACCCAGGACCCGCGCTTCGCCAGCCAGGTGGCGCGCTACCAGCACGGGCCCGAGGTGCGCGCCGTGCTGGCGCCGCTGTTCGCGCAGATGGACACCGCCACGCTGGAGCGGCGCTGCCGCGAGGAAGGCGCCGCGCTGGGCCGCGTCAACGAGCGGCTGGACCTGCTGGCCGACCCGCAGGTGCAGCACAACGGCTGCGCGGTGCTGGTGGCCAACGGCGACGGCGAACCGGTGCGTGTCGCCCGCAGTGCAGCGCTCTTCGACGGCCAGGCCCAGGTGCCGCAGCGCGGTGCAGCGCGGCTGGGCGAGCACAGCGTCGAGGTGCTGCGCGAACTCGGCTTCGACGATGCGCGCATCGACGCGCTGGTGGCCAGCGGCGCGGTGCGGCGACCGACGCCTGCACCTGCGGCCCGTTCGGCTTGACCCGGGTTGACCGTCCAGCTCAGGGTGGCGTGCGCAGCGACGCCAGCTTGTTGCGCAGCTCCAGGCCGAGCGTGACGATCTCGGCATGCGTGACCACACCCGTGCTGAGGGCGCTGTGGCCGGCCAGCTCCTTGCACTGCCGCTGCTGGTCGGCGCCGACCAGGCACTGGAAGACACCGCGCGGAAACGGCGTGCGCCGCATGCGCGGCGTGATCGCGAATTCCATGAAGTCCTGCGAAAGGGCTGAATTGACCGTGGCCTCGATCAGCGCGTCGGGAAACTTTCCGTCGGTCATGCGCCGCACATGGGTCGCGAGGCCGGGCGCCAGGTCGGGCCGGGTGCGGCCGGTCGCGGGGTCCCAGGCACCGTGCAGCAGCAGGCGGTTCCCGCGCACCGGCATGCCGTCGCTCAGGCGCCGCTCGACACCGCCCAGGAACATGTCGCCGCAAGCCGAAGCGCACCGACCCGAGATCAGCGTGTTGAGCCCGGCCTGGCGGATCTCCTGGCCCAGGCGCTGGCCGGTCCGGGCATCCCCGCCCGGGCTCTGGTGCAGCAGCACCTGGCGCAGGCCCGTGTTCACCAGCGCATCGCGCAGGCGCCGCAGGTCATCGTCGACCACCGGGCCCGACAGGGCCACGGGCTACCGCCCCATCACCACGCCCTCGCGGCGTGGGTCGGCACCGCCGAACCAGCCGGTGGCCGTGCGTTGCAGGGCCTGCAGGCCGCTGGGCAGGTCGGTCAGCACCACCTGGTGGCCGCGGGCCTTCAGCGCCTCCAACGTCGCCTCGGGGAAGCGCCCCGCCTCCAGCACCGTCGGCCCGTTGAAGCTGCCGAAGTTGGGCAGGTCGATGGCGCGCTGGGCATCCAGCCCCCACTGCAGGCTGCCGACCAGGGTCTTGGCGGTGAAGTGGATGATTGCCGGCCCGCCGGGTGAACCCAGGCTCATCAGCAGTTGGCCGGTGCGACGGTCGAACACCAGGGTCGGGCTCATGCTGCTGCGCGGGCGCTTGCCGGGCTGCACCCGGTTGGCGACCGGCCGGCCCTGGGCGTCGGCGGGCGCCAGCGAGAAATCGGTCAGTTCGTTGTTCAGCAGGAAGCCGCCGGGCAGGCCGGTGCCGCCATCGCTCATCACCCGGCTGCCCCACACCGCCTCGATGGTGGTGGTCATCGCCAGCGCCCGGCCTTGCGCATCGACGATGCTGATGTGGCTGGTGCCATGCTCGGGCTGGTCGGGCATGGGCGCGAACGCCCATCGAGCGACCCGCGTGCCGCCGGGCGTGCCGGCCTCGGCCCGGCCCATGCTGCGTTGGCCGACCAGGCCGGCGCGCTGCTGCAGGTAGGCGTCCTCCAGCAGGCTGCCCCAGCCGCCGTCCGGTGCGGGCACGAAGTCCGGGTCGGCCACGTACCGGGCCCGGTCGGCGAACGCCAGGCGCGCGGCCTCGGTGTAGGCGTGCAGCCAGTCGGCCGATGGCACCCCGGGCGTGTCGCCGCGCAGCGGATCGGGCAGCGCCGGCAGGCGCTCCAGGATGCCCAGGATCTGCATCACGCCCAGGTGCCCCGACGACGGCGGCGGCATGCCGCAGACGCGGTAGTTGGCCAGCCAGTCGGTGCAGATCGGCTCGCGCTGCAGCGGCACATAACCCGCCAGGTCGGCGGCCACCAGCCGCCCCGGCGCGGTGGCATGGCCGCGCACGCGGCGCACGATGTCGTCGGCCACCGGCCCACTGTGCAGCGCGGCGCTGCCCTGGGCGGCGATGGTGCGCAGCACGGCGGCCAGCGCCGGGTTGCGCAGCAGCGTGCCGGCCGGCACGGGGCTGCCATCGGCACGGAAGAAGTAGCCACGCGCCTGGGCGTCGGCCTGCAACGCCGTCTCGCCCTGCAACTGCTGGTGCACCCGGGCGCTGACGACAAACCCGCGCTCGGCCAGGCCGATGGCCGGCTCGAACAGCATTGCCCAGGGCAGCTTGCCGTGCAGCCGGTGCGCCGCTTCCAGCATGCGCACCGCGCCGGGCACGCCGACCGACCGGCCACCCACCACCGCCTGCGCAAATGGCACCGGCTTGCCATCGGCACCCAGGAACAACCGCTCGTCGGCCGCCGCCGGCGCGGTCTCGCGGCCGTCCCAGGCCTGCACCGCGGCGCCGTCCCAGTGCAGCAGGAAGGCGCCGCCGCCGATGCCGCTGCTCTGCGGCTCGACCAGGGTCAGCACCATCTGCACCGCCACCGCTGCATCGACCGCGCTGCCCCCGGCCTGCAGGATCTGCAGCCCCGCCGCGGTCGCCAGCGGGTTGGCCGCGGCCACGCCGAAGCGCTGGAACGCCCAGCCCGGCTTGTGGGCGACGAGGGCGATGTCCCCGGGCAGCGGCGGCAGGTCGGCCGGGGGTGGCGGCGCTGCGGCACAGCCCGCCAGCAGCAGGGCGCCGAGCAGCCGCAGCACACGCATGCTCAGACCTTGGCCGCCGCAGCCAGCGCGGCGTCGATGTCCCAGAGGATGTCGTCGACATGCTCCAGCCCGATCGACAGCCGCACCATGTCCGGCGGCACGCCGGCGGCCAGTTGCTGCTCGGCGCTCAGCTGCCGGTGCGTGGTCGACGCCGGGTGGATCATCAGCGTGCGCGTGTCGCCGATGTTGGCCAGGTGGCTCATCATCTGCGCCGATTCGATGAACTTGACGCCGGCCGCCATCCCGCCCTTGACGCCAAAGGACAGCAGGCCCGAGGCCGCCGGCCGACCGCCGATGTGGCGCATCTGCCGTTGCACCAGGCCATGCTGCGGGTGGTCGTCCAGCCCGGGATAGTTGACCCAGCCCACCTGCGGATGCGCGCGCAGATGCCGCGCCACCGCCAGCGCGTTGCCGCTGTGGCGTTCCATGCGCAGCGGCAGCGTCTCCACGCCCTGCAGGATCTGCCAGGCGCTCATCGGGCTGAGCGCCGAGCCGTAGACCCGCAGCGTCTCCATGCGCGCCCGCATGGAAAAGCCGAAGTCGCCGAAGGTCTCGTAGAACTTGACGCCGTGGTAGCCGGCGCTGGGCTCGGTCATGCCCGGGAACTTGCCGTTGTCCCAGGGGAAGGTGCCGCTCTCGACGATCACCCCGCCCAGCGTGGTGCCGTGGCCGGCCAGGTACTTGGTGGCCGAGTGCACCACGATGTCGGCGCCCAGCGCGATCGGGTTGCACAGGTAGGGGCTTGGCACGGTGTTGTCGATCACCAGCGGCAGGCCATGCGCATGGGCCACGTCGGCCACGGCGGCGATGTCCAGCACCGCCAGGCTGGGGTTGCCCAGACTCTCGGCGAACACGGCGCGGGTGTTGGGGCGCATCGCGGCGGCAAAGGCCTCCGGATTCGTTGCGTCGACGAAGGTGGTCTCGATGCCGAACTTGGCCAGGCTGACCGCCAGCATCGTCACGGTGCCGCCGTACAGCGCGCCGGCGGCCACCACATGGTCGCCCTGCTGCAGCAGGGTCATCAGCGCCATGGCCTCGGCGGCCATGCCGCTGGCGCTGGCCACCGCGGCGCGGCCGCCTTCCAGCGCCGCCACCCGCTCCTCCAGCGCCGCCACCGTGGGATTGGAGAGCCGGCTGTAGACGTTGCCGAAGGTCGCCAGGTTGAACAGGTCGGCCGCATGGTCGGCGCTGTCGAACACGAAGCTGGTGGTCTGGTAGATCGGCAGGGCACGGGCGCCCGTGGCCGCGTCGGGGATCTGGCCGGCGTGGATGGCCAGGGTCTCGGGGGCAAAACGGTGATCGCTCATGGGACAACTTTCAGGCACGGCGCCGCGCCGACACCAGACCGGTGTTCACCCCCGCCCAGTGCAGCCCGCCGAACAGCCGGGCATGCTCGATCTTCACGCAGCGGTTCATCACGCTGTCCAGGCCCGCGGCGCGGGCAGCGGCATCGGCCTGTGCGTTCATCACGCCGATCTGCTGCCACAGGCACTTGGCACCCAGGGCGATGGCGCTGGCGGCGATCGGGCCGACGTCGTCGGTCTTGCGGAACACATCGACCAGGTCGACAGGCTCGGTGATGTCTTCCAGCCGGGCGACGCAGGGCATGCCCAGGATCGCCTGGCCGGCGTAGCGCGGGTTCACCGGCAGGATGCGGTAGCCCTTGCCCTGCATGTAGGCGGCGGCAAAGTAGCTGGGCCGATGCCATTCGGCCGACAGGCCGACCACGGCGATGGTGCGGCAGCGCTGCAGGATGCGGCGCAGGTCGGCGGCGGTGTTGCGGTCGGCCACAGGAGGGGCTGCGGTGAGGTCCATGCGTCCATCATAGGCCGGGCTGCTACACTGAATTTCGACCAGGAGAGAGCTTCGCCACGAAGCCGCCGAAGGCGCAGGGGACCACCCCGAACGCTCAGGCAAAAGGACTGGTCGGCGCCGCAAGCGATGCAGCGTTCCTCGTCTGGAGAGAGGCGGGCGCCGGCCACGGTTGTCCGTCCACCGAAGGGGCAAGCCGACGCGCGCACGGGACAGACCCGGGCGCACCGGCCAATCTCTCAGGTAAAGCGGACAGCGAGGGCAAGCCCCCAGGCAACTGGGGTTGGTCCTGCCCTCGAAAGACTTGCCATGTCCGCTGACACCGCCGCCCCGCTGCTGCACACCCCGCTGCACGCCCTGCACCTGGAACTGGGCGCGAAGATGGTGCCCTTTGCCGGCTACGCGATGCCGGTGCAGTACCCCGCCGGCATCCTGGCGGAGCACCGCCACTGCCGCTACGAGGCGGCGTTGTTCGACGTCTCGCACATGGGCCAGCTGCAGCTGCGCGGCGACGACGCGGCCGCCGCGCTGGAAACCCTGGTGCCGCAGGACATCATCGGCCTGGCACCCGGCAAGCAGCGCTACGCGTTCTTCACCAATGCCCAGGGCGGCCTGCTCGACGACCTGATGGTCACCCGCCGCGCCGACCACCTGTTCCTGGTCGTGAATGCCGGCTGCAAGGTCGAAGACACGCGCCACCTGATCACGAACATCGGCCACCGCTGCACCATCGTGCCCTTGCCCGACCACGCCCTGCTGGCGCTGCAGGGGCCGAAGGCAGTGGCAGCGCTGGAACGGCTGAACCCGGCCGTGGCCACGCTGACCTTCATGACCGGTGGCGACTTCGACCTGGCCGGCGCCGCCTGCTTCGTCACCCGCTCGGGCTACACCGGGGAGGACGGCTTCGAGATCTCGGTGCCTGCCGACCAGGCCGTGGCGCTGGCGCGGGCGCTGCTGGCCCAGCCGGAAGTGAAGCCCGCCGGCCTGGGCGCCCGCGACACGCTGCGCCTGGAAGCCGGCCTCTGCCTGTACGGCCACGACATCGACGAACGCACATCGCCCATCGAGGCGGGCCTGACCTGGGCGATCCAGAAGGTGCGCCGCCCGGGCGGCGAGCGCGCCGGCGGCTACCCCGGCGCCCGCGTCATCGACAGCCACCTGACGCAGGGCGTGGCCGTCAAGCGCGTCGGCCTGGTCGGGCTGGAGAAGGTGCCGGTGCGCGAGGGCACCACCATCGTCGACAGTCACGGCCACAAGCTGGGGCGCGTGACCAGCGGCACCCTCGGCCCCACGGTGCACGAGCCGGTGGCCATGGCCTACCTGGCCGTCAACCACGCCGCGCCGCAGCACGAGGTGTACGCCGAAGTGCGCGGCAAGCACCTGCCGATGCGCGTCACCGCCATGCCCTTCACACCGCACCGCTACCACCGCTGAAGCAGCGCTGCCTTCCTTCACCCCCCACGACACACCCCACGGAGCCCCGCATGACCACCAAGTTCACCGCCGACCACGAATGGATCAACATCGAGGACCACGAGGCCGCGGTCGTCGGCATCACCCTGCATGCGCAGGACGCGCTGGGCGACGTGGTCTACGTCGACCTGCCCGAGGTCGGCCGCAGCTATGCCAAGGGTGACGTGGCCGGCGTGGTCGAGAGCGTGAAGGCCGCGGCCGACATCTTCATGCCGGTGACCGGCGAGGTGGTCGAGGTCAACGAGGCCCTGCGCGCCGACCCGGCCCTGGCCAACACCGACCCGATGGGCAACGGCTGGTTCTTCAAGGTCCGCGTCACCGACATGGGCCAGTTCGACGAGCTGATGGACGGCCCGGGCTACGACGCCCTGCTCAAGACCCTCTGACGTCGCGCTGATCGACCCTCACGCCACACCACCCCTGCCCGAGCACCGCCCCATGCTGCAAGCCGCCCAAGCCCCGCTGTCCGACCTGGAGAACCCGGCCGAGTTCGCCGCCCGCCACCTGGGGCCCGACGCGGCCGACGAGGGAAAGATGCTGGCGGTGATCGGGCCGGCGAGCAGGCGCGCCTTGATCGAAGCCGTGGTGCCACGCAGCATCGCCCGCGCCCAGGCGATGCGCCTGCCGCCCCCGGTGGGCGAGGCCCAGGCCCTGGCCGAGCTGCGCGCGATCTCGCAGAAGAACAAGGTGCTGCGCAGCTTCATCGGCCAGGGCTACCACGGCACGCACACGCCCACGGTCATCCTGCGCAACGTGCTGGAGAACCCGGCCTGGTACACCGCCTACACGCCCTACCAGGCCGAGATCTCGCAGGGCCGCATGGAGGCCCTGGTCAACTTCCAGACCATGGTCTGCGACCTGACCGGCATGGCGATCGCCAACGCCAGCATGCTGGACGAGGCCACCGCCGCCGCCGAGGCGATGACATTGGCCAAGCGCAGCGTGCGCGCCAAGGGCCACGTGATCGTGGTGTCGGGCGACACCCATCCGCAGACGCTGGAGGTGCTGCGCACCCGCGCCGAGCCGCTGGGCCTGGTGGTGAAGCAGGCCGATTCGGGCGAGGCCTGGGCCGAGGCGCTGGCCGGTGATGACTACTTCGCCGCGCTGGCGCAATACCCCGCCAGCAGCGGCTGGCTGCACGACTGGAGCGGCGACGCCGACACCGTGCACGGCAAGCAGGCGGCGTTCATCATGGTGGCCGACCTGCTGGCGCTGACCCTGCTGAAGCCGCCGGGCGAGATGGGTGCCGACATCGTGGTGGGCACCACCCAGCGCTTCGGCATGCCGATGGGCGCGGGCGGCCCGCATGCGGCCTACATGGCCTGCCGTGACGACTACAAGCGCGCCCTGCCCGGCCGGCTGGTGGGCGTGAGCGTCGACGCCCATGGCGCGCCGGCGTACCGCCTGGCGCTGCAGACGCGCGAGCAGCACATCCGCCGCGAGAAGGCGACCAGCAACATCTGCACCGCCCAGGTGCTGCCGGCGGTGGTGGCCAGCATGTACGTGGTCTACCACGGGCCCGAAGGCCTGAAGCGCATCGCCCGCCGCGTGGCGCGCTACACCGGCATCCTCGTCGCCGGCCTGCGCCAGCTCGGCGTCGACCTGACGCAGACGCACCATCTGGAGGCCGGCTGCTTCGACACCATCGCGCTGCGCACGGGTGCCGACACCCAGCGCCTGATGGCCCGTGCCGTGGCGCTGGGCGCCAACCTGCGCTGCGCTTGGGACGAGTACCTCTGCATCACGCTGGACGAGACCACCACCCGCGACGACCTGGCCCTGCTGTGGCGCGTGTTCGCGGCCGATGGCCAGGCCCTGCCGGATGTCGCGGCGCTGGAGACCACCGCCGACCTGATCCCGGCCGCGCTGCGCCGCAGCAGCCCGTTCCTGACGCACCCGGTGTTCAACAGGCACCACAGCGAGACCGAGATGCTGCGCTACATCCGCAGCCTGTCGGACAAGGACCTGGCGCTGGACCGCAGCATGATCCCGCTGGGCAGCTGCACCATGAAGCTGAACGCGACCAGCGAGATGATCCCCATCACCTGGCCCGAGTTCGCCCAGGTGCACCCCTTCGCGCCGGCCGACCAGCTGGCAGGTTATGCCGAGCTGAATGCGCAGCTCTGCGGCTGGCTCAGCCAGGCCACGGGCTATGCCGGCATCAGCCTGCAGCCCAATGCCGGCTCGCAGGGTGAATACGCCGGCCTGCTGGCCATCCGTGCCTGGCACGCCAGCCGCGGCGAGGGCCACCGCAACATCTGCCTGATCCCGGAGTCGGCGCACGGCACCAACCCGGCCAGCGCGCAGATGACCGGCATGCAGGTGGTGGTGGTGAAGTGCGACGGCGAGGGCAACGTCGACATGGGCGACCTGCAGGCCAAGTGCACGAAGTACGCGGCCTCCTTGAGCTGCATCATGATCACCTACCCCAGCACCTACGGCGTGTTCGACACCCAGGTGAAGGCGCTGTGCAAGCTGGTGCATGACCACGGCGGCCGGGTCTACGTGGACGGTGCCAACATGAACGCCCTGGTCGGCGTGGCCGCGCCGGGTGAATTCGGCGGCGACGTCAGCCACCTGAACCTGCACAAGACCTTCTGCATCCCGCACGGCGGCGGCGGCCCGGGCGTCGGCCCGGTCTGCGTGGTCGACGACCTCGTGCCCTTCCTGCCCGGCCATGCGGCCGGCGGCGTGGCCGGTGGTGTCGGTGCCGTCAGCGCGGCGCCGCTGGGCAATGCCGCGGTGCTGCCGATCAGCTGGATGTACGTGCGCATGATGGGCGCCGAGGGCCTGACCGCCGCCACCGAGACCGCCATTCTGTCGGCCAACTACGTCGCTGCGCGCCTCTCCGACCACTACGACATCCACTTCAGCGGCGGCATCGCCGGCGTCCAGGGTGGCGGCGTGGCGCACGAGTGCATCCTGGACCTGCGCCCGCTGAAGGACGCCAGCGGCATCAGCGCCGAGGACGTGGCCAAGCGCCTGATCGACTATGGCTTCCACGCGCCCACGCTCAGCTTTCCGGTGGCCGGCACGCTGATGGTCGAGCCCACCGAGAGCGAACCACTGGTCGAACTGGACCGCTTCTGCGACGCGATGATCGCCATCCGCGGCGAGATCGCCCAGGTGCAGGCCGGCACCTGGCCGCGCGACGACAACCCGCTGGTCAACGCACCGCACACCGCCGCGGTGGTGGGCGCCGACGACTGGACCCATGCCTACCGCCGCAGCGACGCGGCCTGGCCGCTGCCGTCGCTGAAGGCCGGCAAGTACTGGGCGCCGGTGGGCCGGGTCGACAACGTCTGGGGCGACCGCAACCTGAGCTGCAGCTGCATTCCGGTCAGCGAGTACGCTGATGCACCGGACGCGAGCTGATGTCAGGACGCGGCCATTTGCCATGATTCTCGAAGCCTGTCAGACTTCAAGATTCATACAGGCAAGAGGATCATCGACATGACCGTCCTTCACACCCGCATGAGCAAAGAAGGCCGGGTGCTGATCCCGGCCGAGCTGCGCAACGCCCTGGGGCTGCAAGCCGAAGAGCCGCTGCGGGTCTACGTGGTCGACGGCGAATTGCGCATCGTTTCGCGCCGCGAGGGCATTCGCAAGGCGCAGGCCATCGTGGCCAGGTACAAGCAGCCGGGCGTCAGCGTGGTCGACGAGTTCCTCTCCGAGCGGCGCGCCGAGGCCGAGCGCGATTGAGCCGATGCGGGTCTTCGACGCCTCGGCCTTGCTGGCCTTGCTGTTTCACGAGCCGGGTGCCGAACTGGCCGCGCGGTGGCTGGCGGAGGACGAGGCCGTCATCAGCAGCGTGAACCAGGCGGAGGTGCTGACCAAGCTGCGGGACAAGGGCTTCGCCGAGGCCGATCTCACAGCCATTGACCAGCACCTGCCGCTGCAGGTGATTCCCTTCAGTGCCGACCACGCGCGCCTGGCCGCCAACCTACGGCCGGCCACCCGTGCGACAAGGCTGTCGCTGGGCGACCGCTGCTGCCTGGCCTTGGCGCAGGCCCTGACCGGCGCCCAGGTCGTCACCGCCGACCGCGCCTGGGCCGGCCTGGCAGGCTTCGACATCGCGCTGCTGCGCTGACACCTCGCCCTCGCGCCCCATGGCCGTCTCCGTCTTCGACCTCTTCAAGATCGGCATCGGCCCGAGCAGCAGCCACACCGTGGGGCCGATGCGGGCGGCGCGGCTGTTCGTGCAGCGCCTGGGGCACGATGGCCTGCTGGCGCGGGTGACGCGGCTGCGGATGGGCCTGTACGGCAGCCTTGGCGCCACCGGCAAGGGCCATGGCAGCGACAAGGCGGTGATCCTGGGCCTGCTGGGCGAGGCGCCGGACACGGTGGACGTGGACGCCGTGCCGGCGCTGCTGCGCCAGGTGCGGGCCGACAAGGCCATCACCTTGCCGGGCGCTGCGGTGGTCGCCTTCGACGAGCGCGCCGACCTGAAGTTCTTCCGCCGCGAGAGCCTGCCCTTCCATGCCAACGGCATGCGCTGCGAGGCCTTCGACAGCGATGGCGGCCTGCTGGCCGAGCGCTGCTACTACTCGGTGGGCGGCGGCTTCGTCGTCAGCGACGAGGTGGCGGCCGACGGCAGCCGCCACCGGGCCGTCGCGCCCGATGCCACGGTGCTGCCGCATCCGTTCCACAGCGGTGCCGAGTTGCTGGCGCTGTGCCAGGCGCAAGGCCTGAGCATCGCCGCGCTGATGCGCCGCAATGAACGCCACTGGCGCAGCGATGCGCAGATCGACGCCGGCCTGCTGGCGGTCTGGCAGGTGATGCAGGACTGCGTGGCCCGCGGCTGCCGCACCGACGGCACGCTGCCCGGTGGCTTCCAGGTCAAGCGCCGGGCGGCGGCGCTGCACCGCGCCTTGTGCGCCAACCCCGAACAGGCGCTGCGCGACCCGCTGCAGGTGCTGGACTGGGTGAACCTGTACGCCCTGGCCGTCAACGAGGAAAACGCCGCCGGCGGGCGCGTGGTGACGGCGCCCACCAACGGCGCGGCCGGCATCGTGCCGGCGGTGCTGCACTACTACAGCCGATTCGTGCCGGGCGCGACGGACGCCGGTGTCATCGACTTCCTGCTCACCGCCGCGGCGATCGGCCTGCTCTACAAGGAGAACGCCAGCATCAGCGGCGCCGAGGTCGGCTGCCAGGGCGAGGTGGGCGTGGCCTGCAGCATGGCGGCGGGCGCGCTGTGCGCGGTGCTGGGCGGCACGCCGGCGCAGGTGGAGAACGCGGCCGAGATCGGCATGGAGCACCACCTGGGCCTGACCTGCGACCCGGTGGGCGGCCTGGTGCAGATTCCCTGCATCGAGCGCAACGCCATTGCGTCGGTGAAGGCGATCAACGCCGCGCGCATGGCACTGCGCGGCGACGGCAGCCACTTCGTCAGCCTGGACCAGGTGATCAAGACCATGCGCGAGACCGGCGCCGACATGCTGACCAAGTACAAGGAGACCGCCCGCGGCGGCCTCGCGGTCAACATCGTCGAGTGCTGAGGACCGGCGCCAAGCCGGTCATGACGCGGCGATCGCTCACCGCACCGATCAGGACAGCTTGAACAGCCCGACCTTGTGCGACAGCCGCTCGCCCTGGCCGCGCAGCGCGTCGGAGGCCACGGCCAGCTGGTCGACCAGGTCGAGGTTCTGCGCCGTGCCGGCCTTGAGCACCTTGATCTCGTCGAGGATGGCCGCCGACTCGCGGTCGCCCTGCTGGGTCAGCGTGGCCACCTCGCTCATCGCGGCATGGATGGTGTCGACATGGCCGTCCGAGCGTGCCATCGCCTGCCCGGCATCGTCGGCCAGGGCATGGCTCTGCTCGATGTCCAGCGTCGAGCGTTTGACAATGTCGCCCACCTTGCGGGCCGACGCGGCGCTGCGCGTGGCCAGGGCCCGCACCTCCTGCGCCACCACCGCAAAGCCGCGGCCGGCGTCGCCTGCCTTGCTGGCCTCGACCTGGGCATTGAGCGCCAGGATGTTGGTGCGGAAGGCGATGCCGTCGATCAGGTTGACAATCTCGCCGATCTCACGGCTGTTGCTGCGAAGCGCGACCATGCGTTCGAGCAGGCGCTGCACCTGGCGGCGGTTGCGCGTGGCATCCAGGCGCAGTGCCTGCACCGTGGTCACCACCGTGTCGACCGTGCGCGAGCAGGTCTGCAATTGCTCGGTGTAGCGCGTCACCGCATCCACCAGGCTTTCCAGGCCATCGGCGCTACGCCGGCTGCGGCTGCGCAGGTCGGCATTGCCGTCGGCAATCTGTTCAGACGCCTGCGTGATCGCGCCCACGCCGTGTCGCACCGAGGCCAGCAGGTCCGACAGCCGCGCCAGCGAGGTGGTCATCGCACGCAGGGTCGCGGCCACCTCGTCGCCGCCCAGGGCTTGCGGGCGCGCGCTCAGGTCACCCTGCGCCATGCGGTTCATCTGGTTTTCCAGGTTGACCAGGCCACCATGCATCACCAGGAAGAAGCTGTAGACCAGGTAAACCGCCAGCAGCGTGGTCAGGCCCAGCGCGCCAAACAACCACATGCGCTGATGGCGGGCCTCGGCCAGGCGCTGCTCCAGTTCACCCACCACCAGCGGGCCCAGCCGGTCGTGCAGCGCCACCAGGTCGGCCACCGCGGCCGTGACCTCGGCGCGCAGCCGCGCCACGTCGATCACCGGCTCGGCGGCCAGCAGCGTGCCATCGAGCTGCTGCAGCAGCGCCCGGGTGCGGTCCAGCGGCGCCGGGCGTGCGCCCGCGGACGCGGTGCCGTCGGCGGTGGCGGCACCGGCCGGCACCGGCAGGTGCAACTCGGCGCGCAGGCTCGCCAGGGTGACCTCGGATTGCGCCAGCAGGCTGCGTGCCGACTCGACGTGGGCGGCGCTCTGCAGCAGCAGGGCATGCAACTGCGCTGCCGGGCGGGGCTGCTGCGCCAGCAGCGCGGCCTGCCGGGTCGCCAGCCCGGGCAGGGTCGCCAGGTGCCGGTGCAGGGCCGGCAGCTGGCGGGCGGCGAGCGTGATGCGCGCCGATGCCAGCGGGTCCTCGGTCAGCAGCAGGTGCGATTCAGTGGCCGCGATCTGGCGCAGGCCGACCAGGGCCTGGCGCGCGCCGTCGAGCACCAGCAGCCGTGCGGCGGTCGATTGTGCGTTGTCGTTGACCGCGCGTTCGAGCATTGGCAGGCGTGCCCGCCAGGCGGCTTCCAGGTCCAGGCCGATGGCCTCGGCACGCGCCACCGACTGCACCAGCCGCTGCAGCGCGGCGGCGGCCTCGGGCACCGGCGGAACGTTGTTGCCCGCCTCCAGTGCCGGACGCGGGCGGTCCAGCAGCACGGCCAGGCGGTAGGCGGTCTCGCTGACCTCCAGGCCGACCAGGCGCAGCGCGGCGTTCTGCACCGTGGCATTGCGCTCGATGATCTGCTGCACCATCAGCGGCAGCAGGGGCAGCGCCAGCACGGTGACCAGCAGCACCATCTTCATGCGCAGCGACCACAGCCGCATGGCGCGCACGCCAAAGGCCCAGACGCCGTGGTAAGCGAAGAACTCGCGCGCCGCACGCCAAAGCTGGCCGGACGGGGCGGCGCGGGTCAGCGCGGAAATTGCACCTGGCAGAGACATCGGCGGCCTTCGGGATGAACGGGGAACTCGCCTGCTATCGGCCACCGGCCGCCCTGACTTGAGGACCGCCGCGCAAGGGCGGGGCTACAGCCCGGGCCGGCCCGGCCGATAAGCCATGCAGCACGGGCCGCCCACAGGCGGCTCGCCGCGGCCGTCCCGGCCGCCTTCCGTCCACGCCCAACCGGTCCTAGCCGCATGCCGCAGTCCGACATGAACACCAGCCCGCCGACCTTGTCTGCCGCGGCCGCCCCTGTCCTCGGCAGGCCTGGCCATGCGCCGGGCTGGTTGCGCCTGGCCGCCGGCGCCGGCCTGCTGCTGGCCAGCGCCCTGCTGGGCTGGCAGGGCGGCGCCTGGGGCGCCGGCGCCGCGCTGGCGACTGCGCTGGCCCTGCCCTGGCTGCTGCGCATGCCGTCCCGCAGCAGCGATGCCGGCAGGCCGGACCCGCTGCAGGACATGCCGCGGGTCAGCGGAGGGCGCGTCGGCGCCGAGGTCATGGTCAGCCAGGTGGTGCCGGTGTGGGGCAAGCAGCTGGTCATCACCCGCAGTGCCGCCGCCGACGGCCTGGCCATGCTGCTGGAGAGCTTCAGCAGCATGGCGGGCGCGCTGGGCGAGTTGGCCAGCCAGATCGACAACAGCCATGTGACGCTCGCGCCGGGCGCGGTCGATGCCGCCCTGGAAGGCGACAGCCCCGCCCGCACCGCGCTGCAGGGCCTGCTGCGCGCCAGCCAGCGCGCCTTCGACCAACGCGACGCCGCGGTCGCCGAACTGGTGAACTGCAGCCATGCACTGCAGGCGCTGCGCCAGCTGGGCAGCCAGGCGCGTGAACTGGGCAAGCACACCCGGCTGGTGGCCTTCAACGCCACCATCGAGGCCAACCGCAGCACGGGTAGCAGCCCGGGCCACAACGGCGGCAACCAGGCCGTGGCCGACGAGACCCGCATGCTGGCCTCGCGCATCGCCGAGGTGGGCGAGCAGATCGAGCGCCTGGTGACGGAGCTGGACCGCTCGCTGAGTGCGGAGCGCCTGCGCGGCGAGATCGGCGACACCCCCCCTGACGAACTGGCGCAGGAACTGGACCTGGCTGCACGCAACGCGCTGACCGGCCTGCTGGGCGGTCTGGGCAGTGCCCTGCGCAGCACCGGCGAACTGAAGGCCGCCGCCGAGACCCTGAGCAGCCAGCTCGAGCAGACCTTCGTGCACTTCCAGTTCGGCGACCGCCTGAGCCAGATGCTCGACATCGTCGCCCGCGACATGCAGCACTTCGCGCACTGGGTTGCCGCCAACCCCTATGCCACGCAGAGCGATGCCGCCGACTGGCTGGCCAAGCTTGAAGCCAGCTACACGATGGAGGAGCAGCGGTCCCAGCACCACGGCAACGTGCACATCGACCGCGGCAGCGAGATCGAGTTCTTCTGAAGTGGCCCGCCCGCTGTCCAACCCCGACCGTTCCACCAGTTCTTTTTTTGAGGCATGAACATGAGCAAGACCGTGATGATCGTTGATGACTCCGGCAGCTTTCGCACCGTCGTGAAGCTCGCCCTGCAGAAGGCCGGCTACGGCGTGGTCGAGGCTGTCGACGGCAAGGACGCCGTGGGCAAGCTCAACGGCCAGAAGCTGAACCTGATCGTCTGCGACGTGAACATGCCCAACATGGACGGACTCACCTTCCTGCGGCACCTGAAGACCACCGGCGCCTACAAGTTCACGCCGGTGATCATGCTGACCACCGAGTCGCAGGAAGCCAAGAAGGCCGAAGGCAAGGCGGCCGGCGCGCGCGCCTGGATCACCAAGCCGTTCCAGCCGTCCACCCTGGTGGACGCGGTGAACAAGCTCTGCGTCTGAAGCCGATGGACGCCATGACCGAGCCCGCTGACTCCCGGCTGCGCATCGACGCCGAGATGACCATCGCCGCGGCCGCGGGGCTGCGCGAGACCCTGGTCGACGCGGTGACCGCCCTGCCCGAGGGCAGCGCTGTCCTGCAGCTGGACCTATCGGCCGTGCATGACTTCGACTCCAGCGGCGTGCAACTGCTGCTGGCCACGCGCCGCAGCCTGGCCGACCGCGGCGCCGCGCTGCACGTGGTGGCTGCAGCCGCGGCCGTTCGGGACGCGCTGCAGCTGTTCGGCCTGGCCGCGCTGCTGGCGCCGGCGCCGCAACAGCCCGCCTGATCCAACCCCGACAGCAGACCCCGACAGGAACCAAGCAAGATGCACCGCGACGACGACGCCGAGATCATTGCCGCCGCCCGGGTGGGCTTCCTCGACGAGGCAGCGGACATGCTGCAGCAGTTCGAGCAGGCCCTGCTGGTCATGGAGACCGACCCGGCCGACGCCGAGAACCTGAACGCCGCCTTCCGCGCCGCGCACACCATCAAGGGCACGGCCGGGCTGTTCGGCTGCGACGCGGTGGTCGCCTTCACGCACGAGGTCGAGACCCTGCTCGAAGGCCTGCGCTCGGGCGCGCTGGCGGTCACCGACCCGATCAGCGCCGCCCTGCTCGAAGGCCTGGACCAGATGGCGGCCCTGCTCGACGAGGTGCGCACCGGCCGCGCCAGCGCAGCGGTTGCCGAGCGCAGCCAGGTGCTGGGCGCCCGCTTGCGCCAGCTGCACGGCGCCGGCGGCGTGGCCGCACCCACGGACGCCGTGCATGGCGCCAACGCCGCCACCGACCTGGCCGCCGAGGCCGGCTCAGCCGGCGGCGCCGCCTGGCACCTGTCGCTGCGCTTCGGCGCCGACGCGCTGCGCAACGGCCTGGACCCGCTGGCCTTCATCCGCTACCTGGGCACGCTGGGCCACATCACCGGCTGCGAGGTGGTGGCCGACGTGCCGGCCCTGGCCGACCTGGACGCCGAGGCCTGCCACCTGGGCTTCGAGCTTGGCCTGCGCAGCGCCGCCACGCAGAGCGACATCGAGCAGGTGTTCGAGTTCGCGCGGGACGACTGCAGCCTGCACATCGTGCAGCCCGGCGCCGACGGCAGCGCCTTCGAGGCCTTGCTGGACCTGCGCTGCGCGGGCGACGGCGCCAGCGCCGAGGCCCTGCTGGCCACCTGGGCCCGGCTGGGCGTGGGCATGGGCCAACTCGGCGACGAGGCACCGCCGACGGAGGCCGAGCCCGGCGACACCGTCCCCGCTGCCGATGCGTCGGCCGCCCATGCCGGTGGCGGCGCGCGCAACGACACCATGACCCCTGCGGCCCCGTTGGCCGCGGTGGCCGCGCGCCGCACCGGCCGCGACCGCCGCACGCCGGCCGAGGCCCGCTTCGTCAAGGTGCGTGCCGACAAGCTCGACCACCTGATCGACCTGATTGGCGAGCTGGTGATCGCCGGGTCCGGCGCGCAGATGGTGGCCAACCAGGAGGCCTCGCCGCTGTTCCTCGAAGCGACGCAGCGTGTCAGCGAGCTGGTGCAGGCCACCCGCGATGGCGCGCTGGCGCTGCGCATGGTGCCGGTGGGCGAGACCTTCAGCCGCTTCCAGCGCGTGGTGCGCGACACCAGCAAGCAGCTGGGCAAGGACATCGAGTTCGTCGTCACAGGCGGCGACACCGAGCTGGACAAGAGCATGGTCGAGCTGATCGCCGATCCGTTGATGCACCTGGTGCGCAACAGCCTGGACCACGGCATCGAGCTGCCCGCCGACCGCCTGGCCGCCGGCAAGGCCGCCACCGGTCGACTGCAGATCAACGCCTGCCATGAAGGCGGCAGCATCGTCATCGAGGTCAGCGACGACGGCCGCGGCCTGCGCCGCGAGCGCATCCTGGCCAAGGCCATCGAGCGCGGCCTGCTGCCCGAAGGCGCACAGCCCAGCGATGCCGAGGTCTGGCAGCTGATCTTCGCGCCCGGCTTCTCCACCGCCGACAAGGTGACCGACCTGTCCGGCCGCGGCGTGGGCATGGACGTGGTCAAGCGCAACATCGAGGCGCTGCGCGGCCAGATCGCCCTGACCAGCGTGGACGGCCAGGGCACGCGCACGCAGATCCGCCTGCCGCTGACGCTGGCGATGATCGACGGCTTCCTGACCCTGGTCGGCGGCGTGCACTACGTGCTGCCGCTCGCGGTGGTCAGCGAATGCATCGCCGTGCCGCGGGAATGCCTGGCTGACCCGGGCCGCATCTGCGGCACCTTCGACCTGCGCGGCGAGGTGCTGCCTTACATCGACCTGGCCCTGTTCTACGGCGTGGCCTCCGGCTCCGCAGGCGCTGCCGACGGCGAGGCGCAGCGGCGCAGCCTGGTGGTGGTGCGCGACGGCGCGGTGCGCGTGGGCCTGGTGGTCGACCGCCTGCTTGGCGAGCACCAGACCGTGATCAAGCCGCTGGCCGGCATCTTCCGCCACCTCAAGGCCCTGGCCGGCTCGACCATCCTGGGCTCCGGCGACGTGGCCCTGGTGCTCGACATGCAGGGCCTGCTGGCCGCCGCGCTGCAGGCCCAGCGGCCCGCACGGCCCGGCGCCATGGCCGCGCCTTCCCTCGCCAACGGGTGACCCCATGAAGAATCCCCTGCGCAGCATGCAGCTGTGGCAGAAGTTCAGCGCCATCGGCCTGATCGCGACCGTCATGTGCGCGGTGCCGCTGACGCAGGTGGTGCGGCAGACCAGCGAGCAGATCGCGGTGGCCGAAGCAGAGGACGCCGGCATCGATCCCCTGCGCGCCGCGTTCGGCCTGCAGCGCGAGCTGCAGCAGCACCGCGGCACGGCCAGCCTGGCGCTGTACGGTGATGCCCGTGCCGAAGCAGCGCGCAAGTCGCACGCCGGCAAGATCAACCAGCAACTCGACACCCTGGGCCGGCAACTGGCGGCCCGCGGCTACACCCAGCCCCTGGAACAGGCCACGGCTTGGAAGAAGGACTGGAACGCGCTGCTGGCGCGCGTGGAGCAGCGCAACCTCCAGGCGACGGAGAGCTTTGCCCAGCACACCCAGCTGGCACAGCGTCAACTGGCGCTGCTCGACAGCCTGGCCGACGCATCGGGCCTGTCGCTGGACCCGGTGGCCGAAAGCTACTACCTGGTGACGGCCGCCGTCGATCACCTGCCACGGCTGACCGAGGCCATGGCGCGCCTGTGGGCCCAAGGCGCCGCGCTGCTGGCGTCCCAACGCGACGACGACGTGGAGCGCGCCGAGTTGCGGGGCCTGATGCGGGAGGCCGGTGACCTGGCCACACGCGCCGAGGCGCAGGTCGGCAAGTCGATCGCAGTGAGCGCCGGCGTGCGCCAGGCCTTCGGTGCACCGGTCAAGATCCGGTCCGCCGAGTTCGACGCCTTCCTGGCCCTGACCCAGTCCGCCCTGCTCGACCCGATGGCCAGCGGCAACACCCCGGCTGACGCCTACGTCAAGGCTGGCGCGGCCGTGGCGAGTCAGCACGACAAGCTGCTGGAGACCAGCCTCGCCGCACTGGAGAACCTGTTGCACGACCGGATCAAGGACACCCGGCGTGAGCTGGCGCTGCTGCTGGCCGGCCTGGGCGTCCTGGCGCTGCTGGGCCTGGTGCTGGGCGTGGCGATCACGCGCTCGGTCACCCGCCCGCTGGGCCAGGCCGTGGCTGCCGCCGACGCCGTGGCTGCCGGTGACCTGGACCACCGCATCGACACCGCCGGCCACGACGAGGCCGCCCAGCTGCTGCAGCGCGTTGCCCAGATGCAGGCCAGCCTGCAGGAGCGGCTGCAGGCCGACGCCCGGCGCATGGCCGAGACCCAGGCAGAGGCCGAGATGGCCCAGCGCACCGCCGAGGAGATCAATGCGGCGGTTGACAGCGCGACGCGCGGTGACTTCACCCGGCGCATCGACAGCGGCGGCAAGAGCGACTTCCACGCCGCGCTGTGCAACAGGTTCAACGAGCTGATCGAGACCATCAGCGGCACCATGGCCGAAGTGCGCGCCGCCGCCCAGCAGCTGGGCTCGGCCAGCGAGCAGGTCAGCCAGACCTCGCAGAGCCTGGCGCACTCGGCCTCGCAGCAGGCCGCCGGCGTGGAGCAGACCACCGCCAACCTGCACGAGATCAGCGCCAGCGTGCGCCAGAACGCCGACAGCGCCACCGTCACCGACGGCATCGCCACCCAGGCCGCCGCCCAGGCCATGGAAGGCGGCCAGGCCGTGGGCCAGACCGTCGACGCGATGAAGAGCATCGCGCAGAAGATCGGCATCGTCGACGACATCGCCTACCAGACCAACCTGCTGGCGCTGAACGCGGCCATCGAGGCCGCCCGCGCCGGTGAACACGGCAAGGGCTTCGCCGTGGTCGCCGCCGAGGTGCGCAAGCTCGCCGAGCGCAGCCAGGCCGCGGCCCGCGAGATCGGCCAGCTCGCCGGCAGCAGCGTGGGCCTGGCCGAGCGTGCCGGCCACCTGCTCGAACGCATGGTGCCCAGCATCCACAAGACCAGCGAGCTGGTGCAGGAGATCGCCGCGGCCAGCGGCGAGCAGAACGCAGGTGTCGGCCAGATCACCGGCGCGATGAGCCACCTCAACAGCACCACCCAGCAGACCGCCAGCGCCAGCGAGCAGCTCAGCGCCACCGCCGAGGAACTCAGCGCCCAGGCCCAGCGCCTGCAGGCGCTGATGGACTTCTTCAGGCTGGCGCAGGACGAGGCCGCCGGGCCGCAGGCCGGCGGCACGCCGCCGCGCATGCCGGCACGCCCGGCGCCTGCCGGTGCGCTGCGCTTCGGCCACGGCAGCAGCGCGGCCAGGGCCAGCCCGGACGAAGCCGAATTCGTGCGCTTCTGACCGCCCCTTTCAGTTCGGGCCCGTCGGCGTCGATATCCAGTTCAGGGCCGTCGTGGCGGCGGGCCCGCGCATGCCGCTGGCGCCGCCGCTTTCCGTCAAGGAGCAGAAGTCGAGATGAACACCCCGCAAACCAGCCCGCCGGCCAAGGCCGCCTCCCATCCCGATCCCGCAGCGCTGCGCGAGGCCGGCCGCGGCAGCGCGCTGCTGCGCATGGCCGTGGGTGACGAAGCGGTGGCCGTGGCCATCGACGACGTGCGCGAGATCCTGGAAGTGGGCCGCCTGACAGCCCTGCCACGCACGCCCGATTTCGTGCGCGGCGTGATGAACCTGCGCGGCGCCGTGGTGCCGGTGATCGACCTGGTGGCGCGGCTGGGCCGTACGCCGGCGCAGATCGGCCGGCGCAGCTGCGTGGTGGTGGTGGAAACCGGTGGCGACCGCGCAGCCGACGCCGAGGCCGCCGACGACGCGGATGACAGCCCTGCCGAGAGCCTGGTCGTCGGCCTGCTGGTCGACGCGGTCTACGAGGTCTTCGACGCACCGGCCGGCGAGCACGAGCCGGTGCCGCCGCTGGGCACCAGCATCGACGCCAGCTTCCTGCAGGGCATGAGCCGCGTGCGAAACGAAGTGATCGGCGTGCTGGCGCTGGACCGCGTGCTGGCGCAGGACGAGCTCACCGCCCTGATCGGACACGCATGACCGCCCCCCGCAGCCACCTCGTCGCTGCCCCTGCGCCCTTCCAGGCAGGCGCATCCAGCGGCCCGGCGAGGCCGGATCCGCGGCTGCCGCTCGGCCGGATGGCCGCCGTGGCGGCCGTGCTGGGCCTGGCCAGCCTGGCTGGCACGGCGGCGGTGGCCGCCAGCCGCCAGTGGGCCTGGGCGGTGCTGCCGGTGGCCGGCGTGCTGACCACCGGCTGGCAGGGCAGCAAGCTGCTGAACGGCGCGCGGCAGCTGGGTGCGGCGCAGGCCGCCGAGGCCGACCAGAACAGGCGCATCCACACCGCGCTGGCGTCGGTGGCCACGCCGATCCGCATCGCCGATGCCGACGGCCGCGTGGTCTACGTCAACCCGGCGCTGGACGCGGTGCTGCGGCGCGACCTGGCCGCCTTCCAGCGTGAACTGCCCGGCTTCAACCCCGACACCCTGGTCGGCAGTTCAGTGGGAGTGTTCTACAAGGACCCCGCTGCCGCCGTGGCGCGGCTGCGCGCGCTGCAGGGTCGGGCCACCACAGACATGGTGCTGGGCGGCCGGCGCTACGAAGTGATCACCACGCCCATCTTCACCGGCGATGGCACCCTGATCGGCACGGTCGGCCAGTGGCAGGACGTGACCGAGCAGCGCCTGGCCGAACAGGCGCTGGACCAGGTGGTGGGCGCCGCTGCCCAGGGCGACCTGCGCGCCCGCATGCCCGCCGACACGCTGCGCGGCATCTGGCAGCAGGCGGCGCTGAAGTTGAACGGCCTGATCACCAGCTTCGGCGGCACGCTGCACCAGGTGGGCGGCACCAGCCAGCGTCTGCTGAGCGCGGCGGCCCAGGTCTCGCAGACCGCGGCAGTGCTGTCCAACGGGGCCACGCAGCAGGCGGCCAGCGTCGAGCAGACCAGCGCCTCGCTGCAGCAGATCAGCAGCTCGGTGCAGCAGAACGCGCAGAGCGCCGGCACCACCGACAGCATCGCCACCCAGGCCGCGGCCCAGGCCGAGGACGGCGGCGGCGCGGTGGCACGCACGGTCGAGGCGATGAAGCAGATCGCCCAGCGCATCGGCGTCATCGACGACATCGCCTACCAGACCAACCTGCTGGCGTTGAACGCGGCGATCAAGGCCGCCCGCGCCGGCGAGCACGGCAAGGGCTTCGCCGTGGACGCCGCCGAGGGGCGCAAGCTGGCCGAGCGCAGCCAGGTGGCGGCGCGCGAGATCGGCGACCTGGCCAGCGGCAGCGTGAACCTGGCCGAGCGCGCCGGCGATCTGCTGCAGCGCATGGTGCCCAGCATTCACCAGACCAGCAGCCTGGTGCAGGCGATTGCCAGCGCCTCGGGGCAGCAGGCGCAGGGGGTGCAGCAGATCACCGGCGCGATGAACCACCTGAGCCACACCACCCAGCAGACCGCCGCGGCCAGCGAAGAACTCAGCGCCACCGCCGCCGAGCTGTCGGACAAGGCCGGCGAACTGCAGGCGCTGATGCAGCGCTTCCGGCTGGCGGAGCACGGCGCATGAAACAGCTGTCATCGCAGGCCTTCAGTGCGGTGACGCGGCTGTTCCACAGCGTCTCGGGCATCCGCCTGACCGAGGCCAAGCACGCCCTGGTCACAGGCCGGCTGCAGCGCCTGGCCAGCGAGGCCGGCGAGCCCGACGTCGAGACCTATGTCGAGCGACTGCTGCGCGGCGGTGCGCCGGCGCAGGAGATGCAGCGCCTGATCGACCGGCTGACGACCAACGAGACCTACTTCTTCCGCGAGCCCCAGCACTTCAACCACCTCGCCGACCGCCTGCCGCGGGTGCCGGCGGGACAGCAGTTCAACGTGTGGAGCGCAGCCAGCTCATCAGGCGAAGAGGCCTACAGCGTGGCCATGCTGCTCAGCGAGCAGTTGGCGCACGCGCCCTGGCAGGTGATCGGCACCGACCTGTCGGTGTCGATGGTGGAGTCCGCCCGCTGCGGTCTGTACACCTTCGACCGCGCCCGCATGGTGCCCGAGACCTACCTCAAGCGCTTCTGCCTGAAGGGTCAGGGCGCGCAGACCGGGCAGGTGCTGCTGGAGCGCAGCCTGCGCGCCAAGGTGCGCTTTGAGCCGGCCAACCTGATGCAGCCCCTGCCCGACTGGCTGCCGCAGTTCGACGTGATCTTCCTGCGCAACGTGCTGATCTACTTCGACAACGAGGCAAAGGCCGAGATCGTGCGCCGCGTGCTCGGACGGCTCAAGCCCGGGGGCGTGCTGTACATCGGCCATGCGGAGTCGCTGAGCAACCTGGGGCTGCCGCTGCGCATGCTGGCCACGGCCGTGCACACCCATGCGTAGACCCCCGGGGCTGCGCGCCGGCTGGCTGCCACCGCAGCCCGCCGCGGCACCGCCTGCCGACACGGCCACCGCGACCACGCCGGCCACGCCGGGCCCGGCCCGCGCCGGCACCACCGCGCCGGCAGGCCGCGCTGCGCCCGGCTTCCAGGCCACCCGGCCGTTCAATGATTTCCAGCCGACGCGGCCGTTCAACGACTTCCAGCCAACGCGGCCGGTGGCGGACTTCCAGCCCACGCGCCCGTTCGCCGACTTCCAGCCGACCCGACCGGTGGGCGACTTCGCGCCGACACGCCCGGTGGGCGACTTCCAGCCGACCCGGCCGATGGAGCCCGGCGCGGCCCGCGCCGCCGTGCCGGCCCAGCGCCCGCCCGCGCCGCAGATCACCCCGCCCAATTCGGAAGGCCACTGGCACGTGCGCGGCACACCGGGCCAGAACCTGGTGCTGATGCCCGGCCAGATGCACCTGGGCCAGCATGTGGCGAGCCTGCGCACGCTGCTGGGCTCGTGCGTGGCGATCACGCTGTGGCATCCGCTCAAGCGCATCGGCGGCATGTGCCACTTCCTGCTGCCCAGGCGCGCCCGGCGTGCCGGTGACGCGCCCGACGGCCGCTACGGCGACGAGGCGGTGGCCGAGATGGTGCGCACGCTGTCGCTTCTGCGCACCGACCCCAAGGACTACGTGGCGCACCTGTACGGCGGCGCCGACACGATGTCCGGCGTCAGCGCGGCGCTCTTCAACATCGGCGAACGCAACATCGAGCAGGGCTGGGCCCTGATCGAGCAGTACGGCTTCCAGCTCGACGGCATCGACGTCGGCGAGGACATTCCCCGCACCGTGGCGCTGAACCTGGCCACCGGCGCGGTGACGATGCGCCGCGGCCAGGGCCAGGCGCCGGACCATTTGCGCAGTTGATCCCCTTCCTCTTCCAAGACCAGGCACCCAAGATGTCCCCACTTCCGAACCTGCCGCGCCCCGCCCGCCTTGCCGGCGGCCCGGTCACCGCCGTGGTGGTCGACGACTCGGCGGTGGTGCGCAAGCACCTGGCCGACCTGCTGACGGCCGGAGGCATCGAGGTCATCGCCACCGCCAGCGACCCCCTGTTCGCCTGGCCGAAGATGGCCGCGCGCTGGCCCGACGTGGTGGTGCTGGACGTGGAGATGCCGCGCATGGACGGCATCAGCTTCCTGCGCAAGATCATGGCCGAGCGGCCGACGCCGGTGGTGATGTGCTCGACCCTCACCGAGAAGGGCGCGACCACCACGCTGCAGGCCCTGGCCGAAGGAGCGGTGGCCTTCGTCACCAAGCCCAAGCTGGGGCTGCGCGAATTCCTGTCCAACCCGTCCAACGGCCTGGTGGCCTGCGTGCGCGCGGCAGCGGCCAGCAACTTGTGCGCGATGCGGCCCCAAGGGGCGCCGACAACCGCACCGGCCGCCGTGCCGAAGCCGCCGGCCCCCGGCGCCGGCGCCATGGCCGTGACCACCGACCGCGTCATCGCCGTCGGCAGCTCCACCGGCGGCGTCCAGGCCATCGAGACCCTGCTGCGCAGCCTGCCGCGCACCGTTCCGGGCATGGTGATCGTGCAGCACATGCCCGAGCGCTTCACCGGCGCGCTCGCCGATCGGCTGAACGGGTTGTGCGCGGTGGACGTGAAGGAGGCCGCCGACGGTGACCGCGTGGTCGACGGCCGGGTGCTGATCGCCCCGGGCGGGCGCCACATGCAGCTGCTGCGCAGTGGCGCGCAGTATGTGGTGAGCGTGCGCGACGGCCCCCTGGTCAACCGCCACAAGCCGTCGGTGGACGTGCTGTTCAAGTCGGTGGCGCACTGCGCCGGCGCCAATGCGCTGGGCCTGATCCTCACCGGCATGGGCGACGACGGCGCACGCGGCCTGCGCGAGATGCGCGACGCCGGCGCCCGCACCGCGGCGCAGGACGAGGCCAGCAGCGTGGTCTTCGGCATGCCGCGCGAGGCCATCCGCCTGGGCGCGGCCGACAGCGTGCTGCCGATCACCGGCATGGCCGGCTGGCTGCAGCAGCAATTGGGCCGCAGCGCGGCCCAGCCGGCCTGACTCGCCGCGCCCATGCAGCGCCCTTGGTGCACATCTGCACCCACATTGCCCTGCTGATCGGCGCACCGGTGGCCATGCCGCGGCGGCAGCATGCAAGCCCAGGCCGGCGTGCGTCCGCGCGCGCCACCCGACCCTGACGATGACCCCCCCCCGCTGCGCCGCCATGACCCACACCCCCCTGCCCCAACGCCTCAGCCGCGCCGTGATGGGCCCGGGTGCGCGGCTGATGTTCGCACTGCCCATGGGCGGCAAGCTGCTGCTGCTGGCCCTGCTGCTGCTGGTGCCGATGCTGGTGCTGACGACGTTGACCATGCAACAGCAGTGGCGCACCCGCAGCGAGCTGCAGGGCCGGCTGCAAGGCCTGGCAACCAGCGAGCGGCTGCTGCCGCTGCTGCTGGAGACCCAGAAGCACCGCGGCCTCACGCTGCGCCTGCTCAGCGGCGACGCCACCGCGCAGGCACCGCGCGAAGCGGTGCGCAATTCGCTGAAGGCGGCCGTGACCCGCTTCGACGCCAGCGTGGCGGCCGAAGGCGCGGACAGCGCGCTGTCCGCATCCTGGCAGGCACTGCGCACGCGCCTGCTGGCTCTGGCCGCGGGCGACCACCCCGCCCAGCCGGTCGCCGCCTTCGCGCTGCACGTGCGGGCGATCGAGGACCTGCGCCAACTCGGCCTGCTCAACGGCGGCCGCAGTGCGCTGCTGCTGGACCCGACGCCGACCAACCACCACCTGGCCGATCTGCTGATCGACAACTTGCCCAATGCGATGGAGACCGTCGCACGCTCCCGCGGCCTGGGCAGCGGCCTGCTGGCCCGCGGCGACGTGTCGCCTGCCGACCGGGCGCAGGTGCTGGGTCTGGCCGGCCAGGTGCGCCGGGACCTGACCGACCTGGAGAGCAGGCTGGGGCTGCACAGCCGGGCCGGGGGCGTTCCGCTGCAGTCCTGGCCCACGGCTGCAACCAGCCTCGCCGGCCTGGCCGACCTGACCGGCACGTTGTTCGGTGCCGAATCGCAGCGGGGCAGCAGCGGCGAGTACTTCGACACCGCCACCGGCACGCTCGACCGCCTGCAGGGCCTGGCCAACGAGGCCGCGGTGGCGCTGCGCGGCCAGCTGCAGCAGCAGCTGCAGGACGGCGACCGCCGGCTGGCGCTGCACGCCGGGCTGTGCGCGGCCGCCGCGCTGCTGCTGGCCTACCTGCTGCTGGCGCTGCACGTGAGTTTCCAGGCTTCGCTGCGCGCGCTGCACTGCGGCACCGCCGCGATGAGCCGCGGCGACCTGGCCCACCGCACCCAGGTTCGCGGCCGCGATGAACTGGCCGAGATCGGCCGCAGCGTGGACGCCACCTGCGCCCAGATCAGCAGCATGGTCGCCGAGATCCGCAGCAGCGCGGCCCTGGTCAACCTGGCCGGCGGGCAGGTGGCCGAGGGCAGCCAGCGGCTGTCGGTGCGCACCGACGAGCAGGCCGGCAGCCTGCGCAACTCGGTCGTCGCCATCGGCCACCTCAGCGGCGCGGTGGCGCAGAACGCCGAGGACGCGCGGGCGCTGGACCAGCTGACCGAAGGCCTGTTCCGCGAGGCCGAGCAGGGGCATGCAGCGATGACCGACACCGTCAGCGCGATGGCGCAGATGCAGGAGGCCTCGCAGCGGGTGGCGGAGGTGGTGGCGGTGATCGACGACGTGGCCTTCCAGACCGGCATGCTGTCGCTGAATGCCGCCGTCGAGGCCGCGCGTGCGGGCGACGCCGGCAAGGGCTTTGCCGTGGTGGCCAGCGAGGTGCGCCAGCTGGCGCGCCGCTGCGCCGAGTCGGCCGACGAGATCCGCGCCCTGATCGGCGACGCCGCCGACCGCGCCGACACCTCGTCGGCCAAGCTGCGCCATGTCGCCAGCGCGCTGGACACCATCGTCGGCGGCGTGCGCGAGGTGTCAGGCCGGCTGCGCTCGATCTCCACCGCAAGCACCCAGCAGAGCGCCGGCCTGGGCGAGGTGACCGAGAACGTGGGCAACCTCGACAAGATCACCCGCGAGAACGCGGCGCTGGTGGAGATGTCGGCCAGCGCGTCGAGCACCCTGGTGGAACGGGCGCAGAAGCTGCGCGAGGCGGTGGTGTCGATGCGCCTGCGCCAGGCTTCGGCCGACGAGGCACACGACCTGCTGCTCGGCGCGTTCGCCCACATCGAGACGCAGGGCCGCGACAAGGCCTTTGCCGACTTCCATGACGCCAAGGGCGGCTTCCTCGACCGCGACCTCTACATCTTCGTGTTCGACCGCAACGGCATCATCAACGTCTTCGGGTCGAACCCGACGCTGGTCGGCCAGCCGGCGGCCGCCATCCCCGGGCTGGAAGCGGGCAGCTTCCTGGAGAAGGCCTGGGGAGCGGCCGAGCATGGCGGCGGCTGGATCCAGTACGACGTGATCAGCCCGGGCACGCGGCAGGTGACGCCCAAGGAGTCGTTCATCCTGCCGCTGGGCGAGAGCGAATTCATCGGCTGCGGCGCCTACCGCCGCGACGGCAGCGCGGCAGTGCGCGCCGAGAAGGCGGCGCTGGCCGCACGGGCCTGAGCCACCCCGCCGCGGCGCCCGGCCGTCAGACCGGCGGAATGCGCAGCATCTGGCCCGGATAGATCTTGTCGGGGTGGCTGAGCATCGGCCGGTTGGCCTCGAAGATCACCGGGTACTTGTTGGTGTCGCCGTAGAAGGCCTTGGCGATCTTCGACAGGTTGTCACCGCTGACCACGGTGTGCCACTGCGCCTCGGGCTCGGGCGCGTTGACAACCAGCATGTCGTTGACGCCGGCCACCCCCTTGACGTTGCCGCAACACAACAGCACCTTCTCCTTGGTCGCCTGGTCCGCCACCTGGCCGGCCACGGTGACGGTGCTGGTCGGCGCATCGAAGCCCACGTCAAGGCCGTCGACCTGCAGGCCCTGCGCCACCACGTAGTCGGCAATCGCCTGGCCCGCGGCGGCACTGAGCGCGGCCACCGCCTCGGGCGTGGGCGCTGCGGCCGCCGTGGCCTGCGCGGCCTGCACCTCGGGCTTGCCGAACAGCTTCTCGCCGGCTTCCTTCAGAAAACTCATCATTCCCATTGCGCTCTTCCTGTGTGGCTGCGCCATGGCGGCGCCCCGCGAGCCTAGCGGCCCGCAGCGCCGCCAGCCATGGTGGAATGTGCGAACGTGCACGAACCGATGACCGCAGTGCACCGCATCCGGGGCAGCGCGCGGCCTCAAGCGCGGGGCCGATCCTGTCGATATCCCGTCAGAACCCCGGCCGTGCCCACATGGGCAGCGACGCGGGGGAGCCCCGCTTTCGCCGGGCGAGTGACCGGATCAACCCAACCCTTCTGAGCCCATGCGCACATTTCGCCCCACCTGGATTGCCCGCCTGCTGGCGGGTGACGCGCTTGCCCACGCCGCTGCCACGCAGGCCGCACTTGACGAGGCGCAGGCGGCCCTGGATGCCGAGCGCGAAGCCTGCCGCGCCGCCCAGGCAGCGCGGGCCGACCTGCAGGACCGCCTTGGTGCCGTCCAGGCCGAACTGCAGGTGCGCACCGCCATCATGGACGTCACCAGCATCGTCTCCGAGGCCGACAAGAAGGGCGACATCCTGTCGGTCAACGAGAAGTTCCTGCAGGTGTCGAAGTACCCCCGCCACGAGCTGATCGGCCATGGCCACAACACCACCCGGCATCCCGACATGCCCAAGGAGGTGTTCAAGCAGATGTGGCAGACCATCGGCCGCGGCGAGATCTTCCGCGGCGTGGTGAAGAACCGCGCCAAGGACGGCACGCCG
>Ga0116181_1000524_pt1 | contig 35020 bp, 30 predicted proteins | sample AD_UKC075_MetaG_FD_89752 | JGI IMG/M metagenome (GOLD analysis project Ga0116181, IMG submission 89752) | Active sludge microbial communities of municipal wastewater-treating anaerobic digesters from USA - AD_UKC075_MetaG | ecosystem: Engineered > Bioreactor > Anaerobic > Digestate | place: USA... | reverse complement strand
CGAGATACTCCTCGAAGATCTCGGTGGCGAGCTTAAGCTTTTTGTCCTTTGTCATCGTCCTATCGCTAAAGACCCGAAAAATCGTGTTGACACGAACTCCTTACTTCAAAAATCACCAGGTTCTGAGAACCTAGAGCTTACAGCAGGCATCCTTACATCATTCGAGCTTCAACGGTAGTGGGAAAGGTTTCCACAAAGCTGACATCCATGAACACCGCCAGTCCTCTGTTCATGACCTAACGGTCAATCAGATACCTGTTCGGAGACTCCAGATCTGCAAAAATCAGTTCTTTCTGGTTCAGAACGCAGGTAGCCGGAGCAAACTGTCTTCTTTTATGTAAGGTTAAGTGAAGGCGAGATGTTAACCTTTAGGATTCAACTCTCGCCTTCTCCATCAATCAAACGAGTTCTCTTAGTTCTTCAAAAATAGGTGACGGAAACACGTGCTCTTTCGCCTGGTCGTATACCGCAAGTAGGTTCTGTATTGAGATCTGAATAGCAGATCGCAGACGCTCCTGGTCTTCCCGGCACATCTCTAATGCTCTCTTCTTCTCCACAGCCGATTGAATCAATGCGGGAGGCGATGTGATGGCGATCAACTGCATGGAGATTCCTAGATAAAAATGCCATCTGGGGTTATTGTAATCGAGCTCGATAGCTTGCCTTGCAAAAATAGCACTCAAGTAAGCTAGGGCTGTAAGCTCGTTAAGGTCTTCCGGACTATCCTTGATAGCTCGTTGGTACGCATTGGCTGCATATCCCCAATAAACAGCAACGTGCGGATTGTTGTCAACGGCTGATAGGTAGTTGGCAACTGCGGCTTTATTATCCCCCTGTGCAAAGAACAGCTCGCCAATGGTAAAGAACGCGTGTGCCCTTTCAGCTGGCGATGCTGATTTGATCATTTCATCCAACCGGTTAAGTCTTTCCTGTGCACTTTCAGGATCCAGTTGCAGCATCTCTCGGGCATCGTCGCTTTCGGGGTATCTCTCGTCAGGGCTTTCGACGCTTTGCGGGAAACTGTCGTTTCTGCCCGGGAAAATGTGCAGCAGCTCTACAAGACCAAGGGCCTTAAAGATCCCAACTATCCACTCTGCAAGCTCATCTGAGTTAAGTTCGAGAGTTTTTTCGGCCATATGATAGGCTTCAATAAAACGACCGGTGTTGGCGTAACAGGTTAGGAGCATCGAGTAGTCCTTATAGTTTGCACTGTCTTTTCTCGGTTCCATCAGCTCTAGGGCTTCTTCAAAACGGCCTGCTAACATCAAGGCCATAGCTTCCATTCTCAAGTTTACGTTCCCCCTCATGTTGTTTTGGGTACTGCTGACTGAAATCAATCGATACGGAAACCGTTTTCTTTTGTGGCACTCCGCACTTTTACGAGGCCACTCCTGCCACCTCTTTCCGGTCCTTACGAATCACCACAAATCGCTGGGCAATTACAAACCACAGCTGGTTCACCGACGTGGTTGCAGCTTCTTTACCACAAGACTTAGCAAACCCTTTTTTAAGAGCATAACACGCTTTCCGCGGTAAAAGGTACAGGCTCTGTTTCGTTGCTTGAGAAAGCGAAAAATTCGCTCTTATAGCTTTGTTCTCTAACAGTTAAGCCTGTCCTTCCCGAAAAATCACAAAATGATTTTTCAGGACACATCGAAACGACTGAAACCTTTGTCACCGGTCTGAACTTTGCACTTGCCCGAACACAAACGCGAGAAAAGGCAGCGCCAATTTCCAAGGAAATACTCTTTTTGTCCAGAACGGCTTAACTAGACAAAAGGCTTAAGGAGATGAAGCGGAGTTGATCTATGTTTTTCTGGTATTTTTATTGCTTTTAACTCCTGTTGGTGCTGCTCAAGGAAAGACGGGACTCTTCCACAAAACCGAAACCAGGGCTTACCTCTACGTTCCCTGGGAAGAACAGACTGTTTGTTGGGAGTTCATGAGAAAAGACTGGGGGATCTGGAACATCTACGCTGTTTCCATCAACAAAGAGTACATCTCCGGGACGTCAGGCACGGACTGGGAGTATGTGTACTACGCAAAGCCTGTAGAAAGCTCGGAACTTGCCTGGATGGGCGGAAATCACGGAAACGAAACGCTGAAAACCCTGGAGTTTTTGGTCGATAGCAAAAAGATTGACTACGGCACCGTTGAGGTTAAAAGGAACCTCACCATTGTTGAAACAACCGACCTGGTCTATCCCGAAGGGAGTCTTGTAGTTGGCAGTGTGGTAAGAACGTACGTCATCGATCTGAGTGAGCCAGGCAAAATGGAGTTTTCCCAGGAGACTTCGTGGCATGAAGATATGCTGGTTGACCGAGCGTTCATGTGCATGCTTCCCATGATGAAAAAGCACGGTAGACACTTCCGCATGGGAGATTTCTCCGATAGCTTCGAAGACAGGGTTCGAACCGACGGACGTAAAGGGTTTCAAATGGTGACCGAAACGTTAATGTACGGCGACCACAACTGGGGAATCATTGCCGGAATCAAGAGCCTCGAAACAGTCGACCACTACAAGCACACATCAGGCGGTGCTTACGTTTGGGATCTTGCAGCCGATCAGGTGAAGCTCTACTATCCTAGAGTTGTCTTCAACGGGATCGTACCTGTCCAGAAAGGTGAAGTCTGGGCTAATCAGTCCTACTACGTTCTCACCTATCTCAAGTAGCAAAAGAAAAATGCACTTCCGTTCGATCTTGAGCCGCAGAAACTCGTAGATCGAGTCGGAGGTGCATTTTTGCTTTCTCCTTCAATCCACTTAAACGTCGGTTGGACGGAAACCCACTAGAAGCTGGATGTTCTCGCTTTAAAACAAACTGAATGACCACGGAGTCATCTTCGTTGATTCATGTAGTCCGTTGACCGAAAGTAACCCACATGGGTCTTCCGTCAATTCAAATCACAGACACGAACATTAAGGGGAACCAGCGCGAAACTGGTTCCCTCATATAAAGCTGTACGTTTATGTGAAAGAGCGAGTTACGATTGCCCCGTCTTTCTGGCGGAACTCTGTCTTATACATTTTGGTGGTTACTTCATAAGGGATGGGTCCAATCTTCAGCAGCACTCCTGGATTAAGGACTACTGCCCTAATTCGGCCCTCTGGGTGCACAGACAGCTTAGTCTGTCCCATGCTTCCTGTTCCAACATTCTCCGCAAAAATGAACTCGCGGGCATAATAGCATCCTGATCTACAATCTCCATGGATTGTCAGGTTTGATCCGGCTGAGACTTGGCAGTTGTAGGTTAGAGGCCCACGGACAACAATGTCCCCGGAAGCTTCCAGGTAGGCATTTTGGCAGTAACCAACACTGATTTGTGCCGAGCTATCCACAAGGGCTCCAAATCTATCTTGCAACCCAGAAAAGCAAGCTGCAGCTTGTTCTAGCTGGGTTACGCTGGTCAAATGGAGCGGTCCAGAACCGACTAGGTACTTTGACCAGTGCAGGACTTCCTCAGTCTGACGCTTCAGATCTTCATTGTCCTCCATGAGTCCCGAATCTTTGCACAAGCACGTCAGAAAGCCAGTCAGCTCAGTTAGCCATGTAGGCATAAGACTAAAGCGTCGTTCCAAAACTCTCTTAATCAGGTAGCCTTCTCGATTGCTGGTAGAGGACGAATCCGCTGAATGCGTCTTCACGTCTTCCAGTGCTGCGACGACGTTGTCGAGAGTTTTCCCGATATGGCCAAGGGTAACAATCGCTTCATGAAAACCTGGCTGCATGATACCTGCTATCAAGCGGCTGCCGATGGTTTTGTTCCCAACCCGAATGTGTGAACCCGCTCTGATCCGAGCGTGATAGACGCTGCCCTTTATGTCCACGATTTCGCCGGATTCTACCTCCATGGCATCGGCAACGTCTCCTAAGACCGTTACATCACCAGTAAACCTGATGTTTCCTGTCGACATGTTCACATCGTTTTTAATGACGATCTCCTGATTAACCGATAAAACCCCATGGCGGTAGACCGGCCTTCCGGAAATAGTAGCAACGGCTATACGTCCGTTTTCAACCAACTTCACTCCCCGACCAGGTCGTATCATTCCATCTTTAGGCCTGCGGGGAACGATCTCTTTGCCGTAGACGTTTCTCCCAGGTTTTCCAAACTTTGGTGGATGCCATTGGGCGAGAACATCTCCAGGTTCAACTGCTGCGATCCGCATTCTCTCTCGGAAGTCCACACGTTCATCGTCACAGGGAAAAACCGGTTTGGTAACAAGATCGCAGACCAGTTGAACCCTGCCGTCTTCAGGTTGAACAGGAGGAACACCTCTTGCAATCACAAACTTCCCGCTTTTCAGCTCACTGCAGGCCTGTTGGACCACATCGTGGTACACTGGCACCTCGATCCCGAGTCTTTGCAGTTCTTCAAAAACGCCGGCAGGGTCAATGGGTTTAGGCGGTGTTTCTGTCACAACTTTAGCTTTAACAGTCAGCTTTCTGGTAAAACTGTGATCCTCGACGGCGTAAATTTTTCCGGTCTTGAAAGTAACGACCAGAATTACCTCCATCTTGTCAGGAGAAACTTCAATCTCGAAAGTACTCTTCGCAGGCATTGACGGGGTCACAATGTCTAGGACATTTGCATCTTCAACCACTGTGGGGCCTGTAACGCGCTCTTTCTCATAGTACACTTCTACGTTTTCACCAGGAATAATCACCGGCCATGAGCCCAAACCTTTGGGCTTTTCCATACGGACTTTGCCCTCAATGATACCAAGGCGACCTGGAGTGTTGACTGCAGGAACACCAGACTTGTCCTGTTTCAAGATTGCTTCCATCAGTAGACCCCCCAAATGAATTATTTCCTCAAAAAAATCGCTTTCCAGCCATAGCTCGAAAAGCGATCGGTGCAACTGGCTGGCATACACAATAGTGCTTAGCCCCTATAGCTTTGCGTCCCGCGGTTTACCGCGGTTTGCCAAAAGGAACTTATTCAGTTTTTGAAACGCGTTACTTGAAAGACTTCTCTCGCAGTTTCACAGATGCCTTGTGTTCGCATAAAGGTTTGCTAAGTAAATAACTCTGGACTAGACTGCTCATCCGTTTAGGTAAGTACTTTCGTTTTAGCCAATGTGCCCGCCATTGATGCAGCGACAACTTACAAGCCTTGGCTTTGAACCGTCCAATTGAGATCTTGGCCAATTACGTGACGTCCTCTTTTAATGTAAACGCTGTTTAAGAACTACAGCAATTACTACAGATTCAGCGATCTCTAGCGGTAAGGCTCTCGGTCTTAACGATGGTGCTTGCTATGTTCTATATAATTTGTTCCACAAATCGTTCGCAGCGAAACTGGATTTCTGGAAATATGGGCAGAAATGGGCAATTCTGAATATACTGCTTAGATCATGTCCTCGAGGAACTGGTACACAGTTTCCAGTGTGCAGTAACCCAATGTTATGTCTAGACCACGTTGTTCATCAAACTTGGATGAGTCTTAAAAGAGCGTTAAGGCCGAAGATACAGTTGGTTTGTTCAACCTCCTGCTGACACATCATGTGCGCGCGGTAAAAAGTCAAGCTGTCAAGGATCAGATCTTACCAGTTGCAACTAGAACTAATTTGGCAGCTAAGAAGACGATAACCGCAAGACTAAGGGAATTCCGTAACGGCAGAATCTTACAGAGACCAGGTTTCGCTCTAAGAGCATTGCCAATTGCCTAGAGGTTTGCTCGCTGCAGCACAAACGACGCTAGGCTGGCAGTCTTCTTAGACTTTACTCAAATTGACAACAATTCCTATTTTACACAAAAACGCACCGATGTCAACGAAAAACAAAAAAATAACGTGACAGCGACTGCAAAAAAGCGAAAGTCAAACAACGATTTCGTCACTTCACTCAGCAGACGCTGGTCGCAACAAAACTGCGCAGTAGATACTGTTCTACCCTCAAAACTCAGTTGTTTAGCGGAGATCTTCTGTGTGATGAGATTAGGAACGGAACTACATAAACCGTTCATCACAAACGTAGGCCGGTTTTTGCGTGTACTTTTGCGTGTACTGACTCTAATGACTTCAAAACCGCTACTTCCAGGCTGTTTTGACTTCTAAGCAAAAGAGAGTCTCTAGATGAACTAGAGTCTCTCGAAAGCAACAAGAGGATTGCGTTAGGCGGACTCAATACGGAATGAGGGGCTTTGGTAGCATAAGCAAAACATAGGTTTTTGATGCTGACAAACGGCAAAGCTATCTTCAGTTCTCTCTCCACGCTTCTTTGATAAACTGCTCTACTTCTCTCCACGCTTCGTTGGCTTCAATCAGCTCCGGAAAGAGCATCTGGAACACGTGAAACATGCCGGGATAGACGGTTAGCTTAACAGAAACTCCTGCTTCTTGTGCCTTTTTCGCAACTTCTGTTGTGTCGCTGAGCAGGTACTCGTCACCACCCACCTGCATTAACATCGGTGGAAAACCGCTGTAGCTGCCGTAGACCGGAGAAACGTAGGGATCCTCAGGGGAGCTGTCTCCTACGTAAGGCGGAGTCCAGATCCTGTAGTTCAGGTTGGTCCACGCAGACATGGTTATCAGAGCTCTTGGCATGGAGAAACCGTTATCTCTAAGATGCAAAGCGAGTGCTAAAGTAAGTCCACCACCTGCAGAGTCACCTGCAATAATGATGTCCGATGGTGTGTACCCCTGTTCTAACAGCCAGTTGTAGGCAAGGATCGCATCTTCCAGCGCAGCTGGGAAAGGATGTTCTGGTGCTACGCGGTAGTCTACGGTCAAAACGCCTGCCTCGCTGATCTCCGCATACTTCACTGCTGCTCTGCGGTAGGTTGCCCCGTTATCTGCAAGCGAACGCATATATGCGCCCCCATGAAGCTGCAGTATTGCCTTCTCGGGTTTTGTGTCTTTTTTCTGTACCCATTCCATGGTTATTCCAGAGACCTCGAAAACGTTGAGCATGTACTCGTCCGGCAGCGTCCAGGTCTCGTTAAGCCTTTTCAAGAGCTCGACGTTCTCGCTTCCACCGACCATTACTGCTTTTTCCAGCAGGCCACCTTCTCGCAAGTTCACAAAAATCTCTCCGCTGCATCCTACAGAAAACGCTAATGCTAGTACCAATACAAGCGATGTTGTACAGCCCGTGAATCTTTGACTACTCATCTCCGGCATCCCCGCTTTCTGCAATGATTTCTGTATAGATGTCCGCAAGTTTGCCCAGCAGCTCGATGAGTTTGTCTGTATCGTTATCGCCGAGGGCCGTAACCAGCCTTTCAGCAAGAGCTGTGATTTTTTCATTTGCCTTTTGAACAGCTTTCTCGCCGTCTGCGGTCAGCTCGATGTTGATTTGCCTGCGGTCATTCGGATCAATGCTCCGGGTTACATATCCTTTCCGTTCTAGATCGTTGAGAATCCGTGTGATAGACGGACGGGATAACTCCAGTATTTCAGAGAGGTCCGCAGCCCGTCTAAATGCCGGCAGCCGTTCGTCTGCGACACGCTGCTTCGAAAGCCAGATGTTTCGCAGAACCAGATACTCTCCTTGGGAGAGTTCCCCGCTACTTAGCAGTTTGCTCAGCTGTCTTCTCACGACGAGGCACGAATGCAAAAGGCGCGCTCCTTTTGGACTCTTCATTTCAGATAGCTCACTTCCCTCTTGTGGTTTTTATGTTGAATTGTTTCGTCTATAAACTATTATAATAAGGAACAATGTTTGTGTCAACGATCCATCCGGATTAACGCCAGTGAACAGCAACTCTAATACCAACAAGACCTATGTAGTTTTTGGATAAAAAACTGCACGAGATCCAAAGCTTTTTGCACCAGCTTTGACTTCTCGTGCAGGAATTGTTCCAAATTTCACCTTTGGCTAAGGGCTGATGTTCTTGCCTCTCGCAGAAAAACTACTCCGAGCTTCTCGCTTCTGGCAGACGCGTTGACATAGCGTAGAGTTCTTCCAAACCTCAGTCCTCAAAAATGCTGTACTTGTTGGTCAATCTGATCAGCGCTGACATTTTTCCATGAATAACCGAACCCTCGTCAAACTCTGCAAGCATTTGGTTAGCTTTATCGAAGTCCTCTGCTAGCAGGGTTCTGGCAAACTGTTGCAACACCGTTCTTTCTAGCTCCAGGTCGTCGTGAAAATCAAAGGAAAACACAATGTGGAAATCGGGATCTTTGTTCAGGATTTTGTATGACTCGTTTGAAAGGAACATGTACATGCCATTTGCTATATCGCAGAGACAAGCGTCGAGGTAGACCTTCTCATCTTTGGAGCGAAGTAGTTTGACGTAAATTTGGCTCGCTTCAACGTATCTACCTTCTCTGATGAGTTCTATGGCTTCGCGACGCTTACTTTCTACCTGGTCTCCCAAGTAAACATTCATGGTCAAGGTGTTATACGCACTTCTGAGGTTTAAGTCGGTCCGCTTGAGTTTAGTGGAACTTTCGATTTCGCTCTTACTAAAGGTTTTGTAGAAATAATCGTAGGCTTCGTCTAAAGGTTGACTTAAAAGCTCCTGTTCCCAAGGTTCTAGCGAGTCTTTGTTTACAGTTAGCACGACGGCAGACTGACTCTTCTGTTCCATACCTTCGCTGTAGTATGGGAACAAGATTGAGCTGGTATACTGCGGTAGGTCAAGCGGTGCTTGGAGACCGTGGCTTGTGACCGTTACAGAGAGCCAGTCACTACCCCGCCAAACACCGAGCACATTACCTGGAGTCTTGAAGATGTCTCGGTCAAAACCTGCATACCAAACGCTGTTGTATTTGCTGAGTTCTTCAACCAGATTTTCGTTGAGAATGATTCGGTTGGTTTTCACATCAGCAGACCAGCTTCTGTCTTCGGTAGCAAACTCTACCCTGTAGAACGATGCGTCTGGAACTTCCGCCCACGAAAGCGTCACGGGATCATCTACATCATAGACGGTTTTGTCGGCCCGAACTTCTAGAGGCCTACTGACGCTCACAAAAAACTCAACGAAGACCTCCTCGCCAGGCTCTAGCACCAAATAAGACGAACCAAGCCCGACCGCGTTTTCCCTCGCGAATACTTCTCGTTCCAAACGGGACTTGACCGTATCGCTGTTTTGGCTCCGTACAACAACGGTGTTCTCACCACCGTTGAAAAGTGCAGCTTGCTTTGGAGTTAGCCTTACTTCCACGGTATAGCTATCTGGGCTGCGTAAAAACGTGCTTGTGTAACCGTCTTCTTCTGTGATCCTAACTTCCGCGAAGGGAGAGACGAGGGGACTTTGATCTTTGTACGGTTTGAGAACTACCGTCACATCTCCGAGAGGTGCTCCATTGACGAAAACACCTACTTTAACCGAGGATGTCTGTTCTTCAGGTAGAAACCATGGAAGATACTTCTTTATCCCATATACGTCAAAGAGAGCGTCTTGAACGAAACGTTCCTCAACTGTTCTTGCGGTTAGTCTTGCTTCATCTACCATGTCGGCTTTCAAGTACAGAGCTGCTTTGAGAAAGTATACATACGGGACAAGATCCGTGAGTGGTGGCTCGATTCGCGAAGCAAAGTCGTCGCACAACGCAAGGCCTTCCTCGATACGGCCTTCTTCTAGCATGTAATCCAGCACGCAGTACAGGCTATTGATGTTGTACGGATTAGGGATGTCTTCAAGTGCCTTCAACAGATACGGATAAGCCTCATCCCGCAGTCCTGCCCTATACAGTAGGGGCCAAATGTGGTGGTTTTGGATTTCGAGTAAGTCTCTGTAATTGTCGTACAGTCTTCTAGCCCGCTGTTCATAATCTAGGATCGGCGCCGCTTGATATGTTTTAAACCCTAATTCACCTATCGACAAATAGAACGGGGTGTCTTTCAGATCGTAATGCAGCAAGCCAAACAACGGGAACGTATCGACGGCTACATATGTCGGGGTTAAGAGCTCCAGGCTTCTGAGCAGTGCCTTTGCTTCATACTCAGTACCAGGGTAGAGCTTTATTATTTCCTCATAGATTGCAAGCTCTTCTGGGGTGTACCGCACGGCATCTGCCCTTGCAAAAAGGTCCTCAGGGGTTATGCTTTCGCCAAGACCGGTAAATGCAAGGCAAACAACAAGAATCGCCACACCAAGCAGTTTTTTCATCGTCTACTTTCCCCCTTTTTCGGAAGATGGCTCGTGTTTTATGCTACCGTCAACTCCTTGCCCCACATGCTCATATGTGCGTTTTGGCAGGAGCAACGCAGCTGAAACTGATTTACACTGAGCAAACCAAGGTCCACTAGTCCAAAACGGTTAGGAATCAAGGTGCCCACATCTGTTGTTTGATCTTTTGACAGACATTGCGTTTATGTAAGTTAATGAACAAATCTTTCCGAATAAAACCTCATAACGACATTTCGGCACAAATTCAACTATACCTTTCTGAATATAATGATTATTTGCCACAGTTTTTTGGTGGATAAGGATCACATATGTTTCCTAGACGTCTCCGGTAGAAGCTCAGTCCCCCTACGACTCTTTGCTTCTTTGACACAGGGCTTATCATATATGCAAAGGTCCCTCGGAAGTTGCCAGTTGGCAGTTCTCGAGGGAGCATTTTGTAAAAGCGGTGAGTGCTTGTATATTTGCCGGTTTTGTACGTTCGCGCTACTACAACCGAGTAACCGCAAAGCCTTATTGAGACCTAAAGGCACTTACAGAATGCAAAAAACCCGCAGAAAGTTCGGCAAAAGGAACGCCTTTTGCAGTTGTCTTCTGCAGGTTTGTATGGCTAAAGAACGTAAGCTTCTAAAGCTTCCACGTCTTTAACGATAATAGTTCTGTTTCCAACTAACTCAATGTAGCCTAGTTCTCTAAACTCGCCGAGCTTTCTCGTGATAGTCTCTCTCCTGAGACCGGAGTAGTTGCCCAGTTCTTCTCTGTTTAGCGAAAGATCCAGTCTGATGCCTTCATCGGTCTTGACGCCGATTCTTTTTACCAGCTTAAGAAGGAGTCCGGCGGTCTTCATAGATGCGTTGCTGGTGGAAAGCCTCAAAATGAGTTCTTCCGCCCAGCGAATCCTTTCAAAGCTCTTGACCAAGATGCTGCGGAGCACCACCGGTGAGTTGTAGAAGTACCTGTCGAAGATGTGCCGCGGGATGGCCACAACCTTGCAGTCTGTGAGAGCCTGACCGATATACCTGTACGGCTCATCTACAAGAAGGTTCAACCCGCCTACGAAGTCTCCGTCGGTGTAAATATAGAAGATCTGCTCCTCGCCGTCAATGCTGTTGAAGAAGATCTTCATCTGACCCTTGTAGATCAGGTACATAAACTCCGGCAGATCTCCGGTCTTGAAGATATACTCGCCGGCTTTGATGTTGGAGAGGATAACCTCCTTGAGGACGGTTTCGGCGTCTTCGTCTGCTACATCGCTGAGAAGGGGCAGATTCCTGAGGTTCTTCAGTATCTCCGACTTCTCCGCTTCCGATGCGACCTCTCGGTCTTTAAGGGATTTGAATTTAGCCTGCTTTTTCTCTTCCCTCTCTCTTCTGTCCTGCTTTAGGCTGTCGGCAAACAGCTTGTTGGCGTAAATCTCTAGTTCCTTCGCTCTGTCTTTGTCCATAGGCTCTACTCCTTCTAATCTGTAGGGTATCCCGAGCTCCTCGTACTTTTTTACACCAGCGGTGTGGTACGGAAGTATCTCGATGCGATCAACTCTGCGGCTGATCGGTTTGATAATCTTGATAAACTCCTGCATGGACTCTGCGTTGTCGGTGTAGCCCGGCACCATGACATGGCGCACCCAGATCTGTCCTTTGAAACCGTAGAGATCCAGGTTCTGTATAAACTTCAGGTACACGTCAAAGCCATCGATTCCCGTGATGTCGGCAAAAGACTTCCGATCAAAAGCTTTGACATCGAGAATCAAGGTGTCTACCAGTGGAAGGATTTCGGGATAGTATTTGGCATTGCCAAAACCGGAGGTATCTATGCAGGTATTATAGCCTTCCTGCTTAAGGAGCTGCAGACAGGCTGCGAGGAACTGGCCTTGAAGGAGCGGCTCTCCTCCTGAGAAGGTGACACCGCCCTCTTCTCCGTAGTAGGATCTGTATCGCCTTGCGATCTCAAGGATCCGTTGGGGAGTTACCTCTTGGCCTCCGGTCTTTTTTTGCGTGTCGGGATTGTGGCAGTAAGCGCAGCGCAGAGGACATCCCTGGAGAAAAAAGATGGTTCTAGTTCCTGGACCGTCCACAAGGCCCATAGTTTCGATTGAATGCAGGAGACCAATCATAACATCCCCTCCTTTCCCTGACCTTAAACAAATTCGTGGAACGTTCTGTTGATTACGTCGAGCTGATGCTCTCTGTCGAGCTGGTTGAACCGTACGGCATAGCCCGAAACCCTGATGGTGAGGTTCGGGTACTTCTCTGGGTTTTCCATAGCGTCGATGAGAAGATCCTTATCCAGGACGTTCACGTTGATGTGGAACGCGTTCTGGTTGAAGTAGCCTTCCATGATGTTGGTAAGGTTGACCACTCTCTCATCGAGGTTCTTGCCCAAAGCGCTTGGCACAATGGAGAACGTGTTGGAGATACCGTCTTGGTTTACGCCTTTATACGGCAGCTTGGCTACTGAGTTCAGCGAAGCCAGAGCTCCCAGCTTATCTGCACCGTTAGATGGGTTTGCACCGGGTGCAAACGGTTCGCCCTTCTTTCTTCCGTCAGGTGTTGTTCCTGTCTTCTTGCCGTAGATGACGTTTGAGGTGATGGTCAGAAGGGACAAAGTGTGCTCTGCGTTTCTGTAGGCAGGATGCCTTCTTAGAGCTTCGATAAAGTATTTGTTGACCTCAACTGCAATGCTGTCCACTCGGTCATCATCGTTTCCGTATCTGGGGAAGTCGCCTTCGATCTCGAAGTCAATTGCGATGCCCTCTTCGTTCCGGATAGGTTTGACTTTGGCATACTTGATTGCAGACAGGGAGTCGGCAACGATGGAAAGACCGGCAACGCCAAAAGCGATGAATCTGTGCACGTCGGGATCGTGGAGAGCTAGCTGGCTTGCTTCATAGGCGTACTTGTCGTGCATGTAGTGGATGGTGTTCATGGTGTTTACATAGATCTCAGCAAGTTTATCCATGACCTTCTTGAAGCTTTCCACTACAGTGTCGTAGCTCAAAACCTCTTCTGTGTTCTTTTCAATGCCAGAAATTACGGTGATGGGACCGCCGGTTACCTTGTCGCGCTTGATCTCATCTACTCCGCCGTTGATAGCGTAGAGCAGTGCTTTGGCAAGGTTTGCTCTGGCGCCAAAGAACTGCATGTCTTTCCCTACTCTCATGGCAGAGACGCAGCAGGCGATAGCGTAGTCGTCGCCGTAGATCGGGCGCATGAGATCATCGTTTTCGTACTGGATGGATGCGGTCTTGATGCTCATGTAGGCGCAGTATTCCTTAAACTCTCTAGGCAGATCTTTGGACCAGAGAACCGTCATATTCGGCTCGGGAGATGTGCCCAGGTTGGTGAGGGTGTGCAGGAACCTGTAGGCGGTCTTTGTTACCAGAGGACGTCCGTCGAGACCTATACCGCCGATGGCCTCGGTCACCCAGGTTGGATCTCCAGCAAAGAGCTGGTCGTACTCGGGCGTTCTTAAGTGGCGTACCAAGCGCAGCTTGATCACCAGCTGGTCTACGAGGGCTTGTGCGGTCTTCTCGTCGATCAGACCTTTCTGCAGATCTCTTTCAATATAGATGTCGATAAATGCGGTGTTTCTGCCAAAGCTCATAGCTGCACCGTTGTTTTCCTTGACTGCTGCAAGGTAGGCAAGGTACAGCCACTGAACGGCTTCTTGGGCATTTCTTGCAGGTCTGCCGATGTCGCAGCCGTATTTAGCAGCCATGGACTTCATCGCGTCAAGTGCCCTAATCTGGTCGGTGAACTCCTCGCGGAGCCTGATAACTTCATCGGTGGCAGGACCTGTCAGGTTTTCTTTGTCTCTGATGCGCATCTCTTTAAGGTAATCGACGCCGTAGAGGGGTACCCTGCGGTAGTCGCCGATGATTCTTCCTCTGCCGTAGGCATCGGGAAGACCTGTAAGGAGCCCTACCGAACGCACAGTGCGCATTTCCTTGGTGTAAGCGTCGAACACGCCCTGGTTGTGGGTTTTTCTGTACTCGTTGAACTTCTGCTCCAGGTCTGGATCCATCTCCATTCCGTAGGCTTCTAAAGCGTTTTTAACCATCCTAAAGCCGCCGTAGGGGTTCATGATTCTTTTCAGAGGCTCATCGGTCTGGAGACCTACGATCAGTTCTCTGTCCTTGTCGATGTAACCAGGAGCAAAGTTGTCGATACCGCTGAACCGTTCAAGGTCTACCTTGATGGTCTTGCTTCTTACTTCCTCCTGAATCATTTCATCTACTTTGTTCCAGAGACTCTTGGTATCGTCTGTGGGACCTTCCAAAAAGCTCTGATCACCCAGGTAAGGAGTATAGTTTTTCTGAATAAAGTCTCTGACATCGATCTCTTCAGACCAGTTCCCGGGAACAAAGCCTTCCCAAGCTTTGGCCATTTCTTCTCTGTCGAACAAGTTTTGCTTCATATACATATCACCTTTCCAAAAGAAACTAGTTATATGAGCAGTACTGGGCATGTACTTACCCCATGATTGCGTGTTCATTATAGTATCTCTCAAAAAAACTTGCCGTGACTTGAATCACTTTTTGCACACATTAACGAAAAAATCCCCGAAACAAGGCAGAAACTGCCGTCTGTCGGGCTTTACGGTATCGAAAGAACGTCTTCTAGTTTGGAGTCTGTTTGATGGGAAGGAACGACTATGCGTCCCTCCGAGTGGTTGTTTGGTCCTTCCCTCAGACGTGGAAAAGGCTCGTCCAAGATCGGATATGTAACGGGAAGGCTCCTTTCGATAGCACCGATTCCTCGTGAAAAGAGCTCTAGCAATTCGCCTCCAAGCGCTCCACCTTTATCAAAGTTATAAATGATTTCGTCCAGTTTGTGAATAGGCAAAACTGCGTTTTTCTATTGTTTTCCTGTTCACATCATCGTCGCTTAGGCGAATCACTTGAGTATTTTACTCCTATGTTTGAATTTATCAGTACCCCGAAGTTTCGAGCTGCAAAAACTCCGCATGGGCTACCGAATACGCCAGTTTTTCTTGGCGGAAGTACGCACTTTAAGCCATATCGTTGACTCACCCTTTGGCTCAGATGTTAAAAAAACCCCCGTGGTGCTAGGGTTATTAGCACACGAGGGTCGTATTCGAGGGGCTGCAAGTTTCTTAGAAGGCCAAAACAATTCCGCCAGGACCTGCGTAGGTACCGATAGTTGCGCCCATGGTGGTAATAAAGATCTCGGCGTCTTTGTGAACCTTTTGGAGCAGTTCTTTCAGCATCTGTGCTCCTTTTTCGTTTGCCACATGGGCAATGCCGATCACAGGAATCGATCTGCCTTTGGCTTTTTCTTCGAAGAGCGTCAGAAGCTTCTTGTAGGCGAGTTTTGCACCTCTGATCTTATCGAAGAGCTCCACTCTACCCTGATTTACCTGGCACACGATCTTGAGGTTGAGTATAGTTGCAAGAGCACCCTTCAGGGGCGAAAGCCTGCCACCTTTCACTGCGTTTTCTACAGTATCTAAGAGGGCATATACCGAAAGCTTCTCCGCATAGGCTCTAACCTCGTCGGCAACTTCCGAAAAAGACTTGCCTAAGTTCACCCACTTGTTGGCAAGGTAGGTTAAGATGCCGATGCCGGCAGATCCCGATTGTGTATCGATAACTTCAATGTCGTAATCGGTCATGCTCTTTGCAAGGATGGCGCTGTTATAGGTACCACTTAATTTACTGGAAAGGCACAGACAGAGGATCTTATCTCCGTTCTTTCCGTGTTTTTCAAAGATCTCGAGAAACCTCCCGGGAGCAGGCTGAGCTGTTTTTGGCAGTTCTTTCTCCCTGCCCATGCGTTCGTAGAACTCCTCAGGAGTCAGTTCAACCCGGTCGAGGTAACTGTCATCACCAAACGAAACTGTAAGCGGCACCACTTCAACGTCTAGGGTCTTCAAAATCTCGTCGTTCAAATCGATACTACTGTCCACAACGATTTTAATGGCCATATCCACCATCCTTAAAGAAAAAAGACTGAGCAAGACCAATCTTGCTATGCAACTATCATACCACCAAAACACATTAATTGAAACAAAACCTGCGATTTTGTGGCTTTTCGGCCATAAGTTTCTTCACTGACTGCTTTGGCAAACCTTTCTAGCTGTTTACACAGCGTTACGTACTGTCAGCACAGCACCTTACGACCAGTTTTTTCTAGTTATGTTGAACAGGCCGTTCTTAAGAAACTAAGGCATTAGTCGTATCGTGTTTCGACGAATGAAGGTTTTCTATTTTCTTCGTATCACCGATTTCATATTGTCTTTTAAGTACGGAGCTCCTGACATGTGAGAGTGCGCCATCGAAAGAAGCCAGTCTAACGCTTCTAAAACTGAGGTACTAAAGTTTTAGCCCTTATGTTGAAGGATCTTCACTAAGTAAATAACTGAACAATAGCGAGCAACAGTGCTAGCACTGCGGTGGCAAAGGTGGCCAAAAACCAAGGGTTTCTTGTCAGGTGTTCAAGTCTATTTTCCCAAAGGACAATTTGCGTCTTTTGGTCTTCTACTGTTTCCAAAACCGAGGCGGTTTGCTCTGTCAGTTCAACAATCGCTTCCTCGATGTCCAGTAACTGCTCACCGATCTGCTCAATCTGGTCTGCTTGAGCTGCCAGTGTTTCTGCTGCGTTTTGGCTATGTTCTGTTTGCTCCCGAAGCTTTTGGTCGTGGTCTTTCAACACTTCCATGACGTTTTGTAGCTATACATACATGTCTTCTTGGTCTTTCAGTTGTTTTACAACTGTCGTTAGTTCCTTACGGGCTAGCTCCGAGATTTTCTCCTTAGAAGCACCGCTCAACCTTAGCTCAAGTTCCCGTACAACCATGCGGTTGTAAACGATGTTGGAGATGCCGAGGTTAAACAAAAACTTGGTGATCTCCGCAAGTTTAGTCTGAAACTCGAACGCAACTTTTTGGGCTTTAGCCCCCATAACGATTGCTTGAGCCATGTCGACGCAGGCATCCTGCAAAGCCTCAACGGCTCCTTTTTGACTGATAAAGCCTACGGTCGTCGCCTCTGCTTCTTCTGCCTGTTCTTTGGCCTTGTTTGCGGCTCTCATCGCTTCTTTGACCCGTCTGTCGAGTCTGTTTAAGGCCTTAATTCGTTCATCGATGATCGCTGGCAGTTCTTCCACGCTGAACTCGGTTCCATCTGCTTCCATCAGAATTGCATTTGTGTTTACAATTGTCTCTGCTTTTTTTGGCACGCTTTTCTACCCCCACTTCAGTATGTCGTTGATTTCGTCGATCAACCCTGGATTCTGCATTTCAACCTCGTCACTAAGGCGCCCGATTTCTTCGAGTGACTGCTGGTTCTGCTGCCAAACTGCAAGGCGCAAAGCAGCAGCTTTTTCCATCAGCTCCATAGCTTCGCTGATGGTTCTTTCAGTGTTTTCAGCTGCAACCCAGGCATCAGCTTGCAGGTAGAACACCTTTGCGTTCAAGAGGTGAATCTGGCGGCTCATGGCCTTGATTCTCTGGTTTCTTAACCGGGAGCGTTTGATCCCCATGGCCACATCGGTACCGATGGCCAACGCACACCGCCCAACTCCCACAAAGTTGACCCTTAAAAGAAATCCTTTCATGAATACAGCAAGGTTGCCACCGGACTTAAAGGCCGAACGCACCGTTGCATCGGCAAGGTCGAGGAGTGTAAATGTAGTGGTGGATATAGTCAGCATCCGCACAATGGTCCGGTTTTTGAAAGGCAACGTCTTCTTCCAATCGATATAACGTAAATCTTCAAACCGGCTGATGTTCTTTTCTTTGATCTCCGCACTCAGCCTGCGGATGAAGTAGAATCCCCTTACGATGCATTCGTTAAGAATAACAGGTACGGCTTGCCGGCCTAACTCGTATGCAAGTCCTATTTCTGCTCGGAGGTCAAACCTGACTAGATCCCCGTTCCCGTCTCGTATGCTTAACGCGTTGCCTTTGAAAACCTCAGACAACCACTCTGACAGATTGTTTTTTCCTCCTCTTGCGTTTTTAAAAAGGGGAAGAGCGGAAACCTCTTTAGCCAGAGACAGCAGAGGGCCGGGAATGCCGGTTCCCCCGCCTGCATATGCACTTGAACCTGCCATGTCGCTCACCAAGTGAAAAAACCACGATGTCACGCCAAAAAACATCTTCTCAGGGAGATTCCTGCCGATCAGTGCCCTGTCTTTAACTGGTACGACTTGAAAAACTCCGCCGGCGTTGGTGCCGTAAGCGTTTCCGGTGAACTGTGTGAGTAGAGAAAAGAACAAGCCTACCAAGGTTGGATGGTGGGCAAAATCATTCAGGTGGTGAAGCAATGCACCACCAAAATCACCAAAGTTTCCGTCTGATGGAATCTTGAACTTTTCTTCCAGAAACTTAATCGCTCCGGAAAGATCGTCCCCCTGATATCCTTGAAACCGGGCAACTTTCGAGACCATAGAATTGACTTGGTCGCTTCCCCAGTTTTTACCCCTTGTAAGATCAAACTCTCCCACCCAGAACGAATCAACGATGGCAGCTAAAACCCCACTTCCAACTGCCACAGCGTAATCTAGACCGTCTGCATGGTTAGTAAGTCTGTCGATTTCAGCGTTGAGTTCCTTTAGCCGTAGTGAGTTCTCGTCTAGTGCTTCGTCGACTTCCATGATTCCCTTGCTAATCTGTTCTTGGAGCTTTGGTGAAAAATTTTCGTCGCTTTGCGAAAGCCGTATGTCGATCTCAAACTCGATTTCTAAATCGTCTACAACAACTTTCCATTCTGCAACGCTTGTACTGCTTTCCACTGAAATCTCTCCGTTCAGCTATGTAATCTGTAGCATAATCCGATGATCAAAAAGGATAGTCATTTGCCACACAGTTAAATCGAACGAAAGGAGTTGAGACTTGAGCTCAATCTAGCGGGTTCGATTTGTGTTTCCATCGTGAGCGCTGTAACCAGAGTTTTGCCAGTTCTGAATCAGACAATGAAAGCGACCATAACAAGCAAAACCAGCACAAACAATGTAGCTGCAACCCCACCAGGCTTCTTTCGTTGTGTTTTTCTGTTGAAAGCGTCCCTAGTTGGTTTTCGATGTGAAACGTCGTCCTTAGAAGTGGACGCAACCCATGTGGTCCAGTCTTCGCCACCTGCAGCAAGTTTTTTGGCCTCAGCTTTAGCCATGGCTTTTACCAGTTCCAATGTAAGCAAGCAGTCTGCCTTTGAACGGTGGAGTTCGGTTTCAATCCCAATTCCCATCTGCTGTGCAGCAACTCCTAGTTTGAAGTGTTTGAACCGGTTTTTCTTAGAAGTCGGAACACCGCGGAAACCTGCATAGGTGATCATGGCGCACTGCCAGGTAGCATTGATTTGGGCAAGTCCGTATTTCTCGTTAGTTTGACAAACCATACGCGGTCAAACGCAGAATTGTATGCGATAACCAGGCGCCCCTCTAGAATGATTCTTACTTTGTCGTAGAGGGTCGGCCATTTAGGAGCCCGCATGACGTCTTTGTTAGTGATGCCGTTGATCATGGTGGCCTCAGGGGGTATGGGCTTAGTCGGTTTTACAAGTGAGTCGAGCAAAATCGCTCCATATGCATCCACAATGCAATTCTCGATAATCTCGTCGTCTTTATTCAGACCGGTTGTTTCAGTATCGACAAAAACCGCTCCTTTACTCAACCATTCCCTGCACCGTACTACTGCCTCTTCTCTGCTTCTCGGATAATGAGTTTTCACACAATGCACCTCCCCACTCGCTTTTGACCATCAGTTTTTTTCCTTGTCTTTCTCACAGAAATGATTTTACATGACAAATATTTCTGTTTTTTACTAATAGAACCTTTCTCAAAATTAACGAAATAGGTTAGCGTTCCAATATGCACGGCCAAATCATCGAATTTTCTGTGACTTCTTTGCCTACATTACATAAACCGCTTCTGCTTCGTGCACCACTGACGCACTCCTGACTCGAACACTCTTTCGAGTGCCCATCCCTTTGTGACCATCTGGTCGTACAGCTATAAACTAGGCGATGACAGCACTTCCGTGTCTTTCCCGAACGGAGGCTGTCAATTTTTACAAAAAAATGACTTCTACAGACCATGAACACAAGTTAGCCCTCGATTTCTGCTCTTTTACGTAAAAATCCGCCTCTATTTTTCTATACCGAAAGGTTTTCGGGGAAACGGTGCGAAATCTATTTGTTAGAAGGGGTGGTAATATGAAGAAAACACTTTACTTAAGCCTAGTTCTAATCCTGGCACTATCCTTAGTCGGTAGCGCTAAAGTACTGGAGATGTGGATTGTTGGTTGGACCAATGAATTTGCTAGAATAGCAGAAGACTTGATCCTAACTTACTACACTCCACAAACAGGTGTCGAAGTCGACATCACTCCTATTGGTTGGGCAGATGGTAACAAAATCACACTGGCCATCATTTCCAACGATGCTCCAGACATCATCTCTGCTGGCGTCGAGCTAGGTATCAGAGGCTCCCTAGTCGACCTCAGAGAAGCCTTTGGCAGCGAGTTTGAGGAACTAGAAGCAACACTGTTCCCTGCCATTACTGAGCAGCTTCACTTTATGGGTACCAGGTTCGGTATTCCGCAAAACATCAGCGTTATGAACGCAGCGTACAGAACCGATATCCTCGCTCAGTATGGTATGGAAATCCCGGTTCTTTGGGAAGACGTCTACGCCATGAGGCCAAAACTCAATGCTAACGGCCACGAAATGGCATTCCACTACGGCAGCCCTGACTACTCAGGTCTGTGGGGAGCTTACACGCTCATCACCCAGCACGGCGGAAACTTCTTTAACATTGACGGATTCACTTCCGCACTGGATAAGCCCGAATCCATCAGGGGCTTCACTGAGTACGTAGAGCTCTACACCAAGCACAACATGCCGCTTTCCGTTACTGGTTTGACTCAGTTCAGATCGGGCGAACTGGTAATGATGATCGACGGCTACTGGATGTACACCAACCTTTTGAACAGCGCTCCTGAAATCCAGGGCAAATGGGAAGCTGGCCTGATTCCAGGTGTCAGAAGACCGGACGGAGTTATCAACCACGGTACTTTCACCGGCGGAACATCTCTGGCCATTCCTGTAACTACCAAAGACAGACAGGAAGCATGGGACTTTATCAAATGGTTCCTCTCTGCTGACATTCAGAAGATGTTCGTTGACGAGATCATCAGAAAGGTTCCTGGCTCCCTCATGGTACCTACATCCATGGAAGCTCTGTACAACCTTGAAGGTCTCCCACAGAACATCGCCAGAACCATTCACGCTCAAGTCGACGAGTCTCAAGCAGTTCCGTACGCACCAACACAGGGCGTTCTCTACAGATTCGTTGAATTCGCTATCCAGTCGTGCCTCCAGCAAGGTGCCGACCCAGCAGAAGCAGCAAAGAAAGCTGCCGCTGAAATGAACAGCGAAATGGATAGAAGGAAAGTCGAGTACTCTCGCTTCTTGAAACAGCTCCAAGGCGACAGCGCCCGCTGGTAATCACACTGAACCTAAACGTCAGAGCATTTAGCTCTGGCGTTTTTTTCAATCTCCCATTACCGCTGTTGATCTTTCTGGCAAGTCTAGTTGTTCCCTGACTTCCCCCCTCAGGTGCTGCTCAAACGGTCGCTCTCCCTCCTGACCATTCCTTCCTCCAGCACTAAAGCAAAGCTCTAAACTCCTCATACTCTATCTTGAGGAGGTGACAGCTACACGTGGGCTTTCCATTACTTGAAAGAATTCAAGTTTCCGGAGTGGTAGGCGGCACCGAAGTAGTTCCCGTAGACCCTGAACAAGAGGTCTTGAGGCAGTCCCTCTTGATAGTACTTCCCCCTGACCAAAGGCTCCAGTTCAACCGGATCAGGTGGAACCTTCTCACTGAAGAAGATCTCCCAGTAGGCATTCACCTGCAAATCCTCACAGATCCAGACATCGGTTCCCAAGGCCTGGTCATAAGTACCTCTCAGGGAGACACGGATACCTTCATTCCCCCATTTTTCAACGGCACCGGCGGACCGGTAAACGTGTTTATTAACGTGTTTCTCAGAAGCGCTCTTGACATTACCGTAAACGTCTTACCTGAAGGCTCGTCTTGGTGGTACAGCTTCAGCCGCTTGATGGGTCCAGGACCTTAAGAAAACGGAGTACTCGCAAGAGTACTCCTCTTTTTCCGCCATTTTTCCACGGGTTGCGTTCTTATTATTGGAGATTTTTTCATGCATCTTATTCCAGTTTTTCCGCATTTAACTTTTTTTGACAGTAAAATGTCAAGTGTCGCCGGATTTAGCCTTCGCCAGACACGAAAACCGAGAGTTTTTTCATGGGGGAAGTGACGAGAGTAAATGTTGCAACCATGAGATTTACCCCATCTACAATCTGCAAGCAAAAAAAGGATAGCAAAAAAATGCATTTTAGGATTGACATTCTCTCTTACAGTCGCTAAAATACTCTTGTTTAGTGATAGTAAACCCAAAGTTTAGTAGTAAAATACTCGCAAAGCGGTGACCTTTGATGAAAATTGGTGAAAAAATCAGACGCCTGCGTATGCAGCACAACCTAACCCAAGAAGAATTGGCAGATAGGTGCGAGCTCACAAAAGGGTTCATTTCACAAGTAGAAAGGGACCTCACTTCTCCATCGATTGCAACCCTTGTGGATATCCTCGCAGCTCTCGGTAGCACCCTTTCGGATTTTTTCAACGATGAACTTCCGGAGAAAGTAGTCTTCTCTAAGAACGACGTTTCCGTCAAAGTCAACGAAGAGCTCGGTAGCGAGATCCACTGGCTCATCCCTAATGCTCAGAAGAATTCTATGGAGCCTATTATGGTCCATCTCGAGCCCGGTGGAGAGACCCTTTTCGACGAGCCCCATGACGGCGAAGAGTTCGGCTACGTTCTCAAAGGCCAAATTGTCCTACACATCGGCTCCGAGCAGCTGAAAGTCCGGACTGGTGAATCCTTCTATTTTACTGCCAAGTTGGGTCACTACATCTCAAATCCAGGTAAAAAACCAGCTAGCGTATTGTGGATATCTACACCGCCTAGCTTCTAATATTAAGAAAGGGGGAACGATCATGGCTGAAAACTTAGTTCAGCTTCAAGGTGTTTCCAAAGTATTTGACGACACCGTAGCACTTGCAGAAATCGACTTGTATATTCGTAAAAACGAATTTGTAACGCTTCTCGGACCAAGTGGTTGTGGAAAAACCACCACTTTGCGTTTAATCGGAGGCTTTGAGGAACCGACGTCCGGAACCATATGGTTTAATGGAGAGGATATCAGTAACGTTCCCTCATATAAAAGACAGGTTAACACCATTTTCCAGAGGTATGCGCTGTTTTCCCATCTCAACGTCTACGAAAACATTGCCTTTGGCCTTCGCATCAAGAAGATGCCGGAAAACGTGATCAAACAGAAAATCACCAAGATGCTGCAGCTAGTTAATCTTGAAGGTTATGAAAAAAGAGACGTGGACTCTTTAAGTGGCGGTCAACAGCAGCGCGTTGCCATCGCCAGAGCTCTAGTCAACGAACCGGATCTCCTGCTTCTCGATGAGCCTCTTGCAGCTCTCGATCTCAAACTGCGCAGAGAGATGCAGCAGGAACTGAAAAACATGCAGAAACAGCTGGGTATCACCTTCGTTTTCGTCACCCACGACCAGGAGGAAGCCCTCTCCATGTCCGACACCGTTGTGGTAATGAAAGACGGTAAGATCCAGCAGATCGGGACTCCCGAGATGATCTACAACGAACCGAAGAACGCTTTCGTTGCTGATTTTATTGGCGAAAGCAACATTGTAGATGGCATCATGAGGGACGACTGCCTAGTAGAGATCTCCGGCCGCCTGTTTGAATGCGTGGACAAGGGTTTTGGTAGGGACGAAAACGTCGATGTGGTGATTCGCCCTGAAGACATCGTTCTCACACCTGCAGACGATGCAAAGCTCACAGGTGTAGTGCGTTCAGTGACCTTCCTCGGCGTCCACTACGAGATGATCATAGAAGGCCACGACGGAATCAACTGGCTGGTTCACAGCACCCTTAAAGAACCTGTAGGCACCACGGTAGGGCTGTCTTTTGCTCCTTTCGACATCCACATCATGAAGAAGGAGAATGCTTCATGAAAAAAGCCACCTTTCTCCCCTACCTGATTTGGATGATCATGTTCATCGTCATCCCGCTGATACTGGTGCTGTTCTACGCCTTCACTGTCTCAACTCCTGAAGGCTACAAGCTTTCCCTCGACAACTTTAAGAGGTTTTTTGAGCCCGTCTATCTCAAGGTCATCCTGCGCTCACTAGGCCTTGCACTGGTAAGCACGCTGATCTGCCTGGTTTTGGGGTATCCGGTGGCCATGATTATGGCGGGAAACACCTTCTCCCGCAGGGATGTTTTGATGCTCCTTTTTGTGGTGCCGATGTGGATGAACTTCCTTCTCCGCACCTATGCTTGGCTAGCTATTTTGGAACGAAACGGCATCCTCAACATCGCCCTCAGCTGGCTGAAGCTGCCGAGTGTAAACATCCTCTACACCAACGCTGCTGTTGTCCTAGGCATGGTCTACAACTTCCTGCCGTTTATGGTTCTACCTATATATTCAGTGCTTCGTAAAATCGACAAAGGGGTTATTGAAGCCGCTCACGACCTCGGAGCAAACCCCGTCGGTGTGTTTACTAAAGTAATCCTGCCGCTGAGCGTTCCCGGAATAGTCTCGGGAGTCACAATGGTGTTCATGCCAGCTCTCACTACCTTCATCATCTCGAGGCTCCTTGGCGGCGGTCAGTTTACCCTCATCGGCAACCTCATCGAGCAGCAGTTCCTTGTGGTTGGCGACTGGGGCTTCGGATCGGCAATCTCAGTAATCATGATCGTGTTTATCCTGCTTAGCATGGGCATCATGTCTTTCTTTGAAGACGCCGACAAGGAGAAAACGCTATGGTAAAGTTTCTGAAGAAATGCTACGTCTACTTGATTTTTGCGTTTTTGTACGTGCCGATCTTAGTTCTCATGGTTTACTCCTTTAACGATTCGAGATCTCGGGGCACCTGGGGAGGCTTCACTCTGAGGTGGTACGTGGAACTGTTCCAAGATCGGGCTATCATGAGTTCTCTGTACTACACGATCCTGATTGCGGTTATCGCCTCGTTCGTTGCAACGGTCATTGGTACGCTGGCAGCCCTCGGTATCTACAACGCCAAGGGCTTTAAGAAAAAGCTGACCATGAACCTCACCTACATCCCCGTACTGAACCCCGATATTGTAACCGGTATTTCTCTGATGATTCTCTTTGTCTTTGCCAAGATTCAGCTGGGTTTTGTGACGCTGCTTTTAGCACACATTACCTTCAACATTCCCTACGTTGTTCTCTCGATTCTACCTAAGCTCAGGCAGCTGAACAAGCACCTCTACGAAGCAGCGCTGGATCTCGGAGCAACGCCCAACCAGGCCTTCTGGAAGGTGATCATTCCGGAGATTATGCCCGGAATCATTACCGGTTTCCTTTTGGCCTTTACACTATCTATAGACGACTTTGTCATCAGCTTCTTTACAACGGGATCTGGGGTATCCACCCTTTCTATCACCGCCTACTCCATGGCAAGAAGGGGAATAAACCCCAAGATCAACGCACTTTCTACGCTAATGTTTCTCCTGGTTCTGGTGCTCCTGGTTATTGTGAACGTGCGTCAAGAACGGGAAGAAAAAAAGGGAAAGGATGGGAAAAATGGTTCAAAAGCGCGCATTGGGAGTCCTTCTCCTGACCGTAATGATCCTCGGTTTGGTCCTGACTGGCTGTAGGAGCAAGAAACCTACGTTGTACGTCTACAACTGGGGCGACTACATCGACGAAAGCATCCTCAAAGACTTTGAAGAAGAGTACGGCATTAGGGTCGTTTACGACACTTACGCCACAAACGAAGATATGTACGTGAAGATCAAGTCCGGTGGTAGCACCTACGACGTCATTTTCCCTTCTGACTACATGCTCACCAGAATGCGGGAAGAGGGTATGTTAGAAAAGCTCGACCTGGAGAAGATACCCAATTCCAAGTATATCGATCCACGGTTTTTAGGTGCAGATTACGATCCAAACAACGAGTACTCCCTCCCCTACATGTGGGGGACACTTGGCATCCTCTACAACACCAACCTAGTTGATGATCCAGTGGACAGCTGGGATATCCTCTGGAATCCCAAATACGCCAAACAGATTCTGATGCTCGACAGTCAGCGGGACTCCATCGGTGTTGCCCTGCTCAAATTGGGCTACTCCATCAACACGCTCAATCCAAATGAGCTTGTTGCTGCAGGAGAGATCCTGAAGGAGCAGAAACCTTTGGTGCTTGCCTACGTTGTGGACGAAGGTAAGGATAAAATGGTTTCTGGGGAAGCGGCACTGGCAGTGGTTTGGTCTGGCGATGCGGCATATGCCATCGAAGAAAACCCCGACCTTGCCTACACCTTCCCGAGAACCGGCACCAACCTCTGGTTTGACGTAGTGGCTATTCCGAAAGGTGCAAAGAACATCGATGCTGCCCACAAGTTCATCGACTTCTTGAACCGTCCGGACATCGCCTTCAGAAATGTGGACCACATCGGTTACGCTACACCGCATCTTGCAGCCAAAGACCAGCTGCCTAAAGAGATCACCGATGACCCCGACTTCTATCCTACAGATGAAGATTTGGTGAACGCCGAAGTGTTCGTCAATCTCGGTGCAACCTTAAAAGAATACGATCGCATCTGGACCGAAGTAAAGGCCCATTAGAACGAAAGCCCCTGTGAAGCTGCACAGGGGTTTTTTGAATGGAAAAAAGCACGGCCCTTTGCTGCTGCTTATTGCAAAGGCATGCCTTTATGCTATAATCAATTTTAGTACGAGGCCATTTCAGCTTCTTAAATAAGAGATGTGAGGTAAAGGGATATCTTCACGCCGCACCTTTTTGGTTCAGCCTCTGCGGCCTCCTCTGTAGACTTCCAAGTTCTGCCTAAAGCCCCTCTTGTGTCCTTTGCAATTGGGTCCCCAAAGCTGTGCAGAGATTAGGGATTCCTGCAAATTCCTTTTACCTCACCATCTCTTTTTTTTTCAATCCGGTGTCTGGTTTTGAAAAGTCAACCTGCTAAACACCACAACATGAAAAGGAGTGCTGACGGTGAAAAAGTACTCGCTTTTTAGAGAAGGTAGCTTCTACAAAGGCAATCTCCACACCCACACAACGGTCTCAGACGGAAAACTCTCCCCTCTTGAGACCATCGATCGCTACAAGAAAAACGGCTACAGCTTCCTGGGCATCTCCGACCACAACGTTTTTAGCTACTATCCAGAAGCAGAAGAAGAGAACTTCCTTTCCATTCCTGCTGTGGAAGCCCACACTTCCAAAGGCGGATCGGGTATTCACCACGTAGTGGCCTTTGCAGACCCGAAAACCATGAAGTTTGCAAACGGCCACAAGCTGGATCAACACTTCTGCAACGGACTAACAACCCAAGAGCTTGTAGACTATCTGCGGGAATACAACAACATGGTGATCTACTGCCATCCCCACTGGTCTAGAGACGAAATTGGGGACATTGTGGATCTCAAGAACATCGTCGGCATGGAAATCTACAACCACGGCTGCCAGGTTGAGTGGCGGTGCGGCTTTGCGGAGGTTTTCTACGACCACGTCCTCTGGCACGGCAACTACATCTGGAACTTCGCTACAGACGATGCCCACGGAGCCACCGCCTCTAGCGACTACTGCGGCGGATACATCACCGTAAAGACCTGTGACTTCTCCCATAAGGGCATTCTGGATGCGATCTCCAAGGGAAGCTTCTACTCCTCCGCTGCCCGGGAAGGCGAAGCGGCACCGGAGATCCTGGATTTTCTTGTTGAAGACGGCTTAGTCAAGCTCTGGTGCACTCCCACCAGAAGCGTGTGCTTTTTTGCGGGGATCAAATCCCATCCCATCATATTCGGCGGATACGGAACTAAGTCGTTTCAGGGAACCAAAGACTCCCCTATCACTTACGCAGAATACCAGCTCCCCGAAGGAACTAAGTTCGTAAAGGTATCTGCAGAAGACTTCTCCGGCAGCGTCTCCTGGAGCCAGCCGATTCTCCTATGAACAGGCACCTTAAAAAAGGCAAGGTAGGTCTTAACACCTGGCTCCTTGCCACAAGCTGCTTTTTAGCCTATACGTCATGCTACGCCGGAAGGAGCATCCTCAGCGCCATCATGCCCCAGATGATCGCCGAGACGCACTTTACAAGAGGCGATCTTGGAACCATGGGTTCTGCATTCTTCCTCACCTATGGCGCCGGCCAACTTGTTAACGGTGTCCTGGGAGACAGGATCGGAGCCAAACACATGGTACCGTTCGGGCTGTTTTTTACCGGCATCCTTCTTGCACTCTTTTCCCCTCTAGAAAGCACGTCTCTTGGAGTTCTCCTTTGGGCTTTTTGCGGCTTACTCCTTTCCATGCTGTGGGGACCTCTTTCCAAGGTAATCGCAGAAAACACCAGCACAGAAGTGGGTACTGCTATACTCACCTCTTTGAACGTAGCTTCGATCCTCGGCACCTCTTCTGCCTACATGACCGCAGCCTACGGAGCATCTAGAGGGTCGTTTCGCATCGCCTTTCTGGCCTCTGCAGTGGTTCTTACCGCAACAGCACTGATTTGGTATGTAATCCTCACCTACCTGGAAAAGCAAAATGCCATCACTTCCAGGAAAGACGACTCTGCGATCTGGTTCACAAAAGAGCTCGCAGCAGAGCTGGTAAGAAAAGCCTTTCTTCCCATGCTTTTGGTTTCCATGGTAAACGGCATTATCAGAAATGCGGTAGCCTTTTGGATCCCGACGTTTCTGTCAGAGAGACTCGGCTTTTCTCCTGCACTTTCTGCAAGCATCTCCGGAGGGCTTCCCCTGGTAAACCTTGCAGGGACCTTTCTGGGGCTCGTGATCCTGAAAAAGCTCCGGGGAAACGAGTTCAGGACCATCGGCATCTTGTTCGGAGCATCTACTGCTGCATTTACCCTAGCCATTCTCTTCAGCAAGCTGAGTGCACTGCTGGTCGTCTTCATGCTGTTTGTTGCCTGTGGCGCCATGTCCAGCGCTTGCAACTTGATCTTTGCTTCCTACTGCCTGAGGTTCAAAGATACCGGACGGATGTCTGCAGTAACCGGGCTCCTCAATTTCAGCGCCTATGCAGCATCAGCTCTGGCTAGTGCAGGCTTTGGCGCTGTTATCTCCAGCTTTGGCTGGAGCCCCCTTACCCTTTCTTGGGTGCTTCTGTCTTTAGTCGGGGCTTGGTCCGCCTTCATATCGGAAAAAGTATTTTTCCGCAAAAAAGTGCATTAATTCTTCGAGCAAAACACTTCCCCTTCACATCGCTTAGGTGGTCTGAAGGGGATTTTTGCTTGCGGTGAAGCACCAGCCGAAGTGACTTTTCTCCGTCTGCGTCTATTTTCTCTATTGGCAGATATTTTTCAAAAAAAGTTGCCTTTGTTGCAAGGATTAGGCAAAATACCCGCGAACACTAAATCAGCACAACACTGAGGAGGAGGTCCTCGTATGAAAAGAGTCGTTTCGCTATTGGTTCTTTTAACGGTGTTGGTCCTTCCCGCTTGTGCGTGGGAGAACTTCCTTGAGGTCATCGTAGGACAAACGGCAAGAGGCGCCACACTCAGCCCCGATGAAAAAACCATCTATGTAGGCGCCATTCTCGACCGGAAGATGGTGGCGTTCGATGCCAGAACCGGGGATGTCATCGCTGATGTGCTTCTTACGAACTACAACTCTGCAGCGTGGGCCAAAGGCGGCTGGGTCGATGAGCGTGGGGACGTTTTCGTTCCCGCCACCGGTGCGCTGGAGATCTATCACTTCGACTCTGAGTTATTCCATATTGACACATACTACATCGACGGCTTTGGCATCGAAAACTGCGAAGGTGTAGTAACAGACAGTCATGGCAACCTCTATGCGTTTGACCGCAAGGGATCAGGTGGTGTCTACAAAATCGACAAGAACGGCAATCTCGACACCAAGTGGGGCAGCAGAGGCTGGGCCGATGTAGGATTTGTACGCCTCGGTTTCCTGAAAGACGGGTATATCTACGCCGTAGATAACTCCTCTTCCACTCTGTTCAAAGTGGACGTTGAAACCGGCAAGGTTACGCGTCTGGCCACGCTGGCTTCAGGCGGATTTGCAGTGGCAGTGGATGATTCAGGAAAGATCTATGTGGCTCACTACAACGATCCCTATGTAGCTGTTTCCATCTACGAAGACGGCAAAGTCAGTGAAATATCCCGTTCTGAGTTCGGCATTGTTTCCAACATCGGAGGCATCGCCGTAACCCGCGACGGCTCAAAACTGTTCCTCATCGAAGAGCAGACTGACATAGGCGGGCTTCTCTTAGGGTTTAAGAAGTAGACGTCAAGGTTTCCGAGACGGTTTTCGGTTGTTTAAGAAAAAGGTGGACGTGACCAAAATCACGCCCACCTTTTTTTACCTATGCACGAGCAAAAAGCTTCCTAAAAATGTCAACAACCACGAGGAGAGCTGATATGATAGTGACTTCTCCGCTTTTCTCTGCTACTTCGTACTTTTGTGCTTGTAGTAGAACTCCTTGAGCGAGGCTTTGGTTGGCGCATCCAAATGGTGCCACCTAACGCCCTGAATTGCGCCTTCTAGCGCTGACAACCGCATCATACAGGCAGACGGGTCTTGCCTTAGAATACGCAGCCAAGCTTCACAGCTGCCAACTTCTCTCAGTTCTTCAGGTGTATTGATGCCAACAGCCATAAGCTGCTTTTCCAGTTCGGGTCCGATGTTCGGAAGTTCGGACAGTCTGGGCATTAGCCACCCCCTCCTTCTCCTCAACATCAAAAGGACGTTTATTTTCTTGCCAAACAGTGCAGTACAACCCCGTCTTCGCGTTTGTAAATCTCTCCCCGTTCGCAGAGAACAACCGAAAAACCGGCCTCTTCTGCATGTTTCGAGAGTTCTTGAGGGAGAAACGCTTCCCAATAGATTTCGGCTCCAGGATATGGGTAAAACCGTCTTTCTACCAACTGAGCGCGGTAATGATCCTTTAGGTACTCATAGTCGTGTCCGGAAAAACTGATCAACCCGTTCTCTTTTAAAACGCGCTTGCATTCCTTAAGGAAACTGCTTTTGTAGCTATCTCCGTAAAGCAACCCGAAGGTTAGCGCCCAGATAATCACCACGTCAAAGGCTTCGTCTTGAAACGGCAAGTGATGCCCATCGTAATGAAAAAACGGGATATGGTAGCCTTTTTGCAATGCCAACTTCGAAACCTGCTCGACGGCTGCCTCTGAAATATCAATCCCCACTACCGAAAAACCCATGTCGGTTAAAGCAAAAGCCTCTCTCCCCATACCGCAGCCCACATCGAGGATCTGCGCTCCCTCAGGCAACAAGGAGACGACTTTTTCTTCCCACTTTTTCAGTTTTCGTTTGTTCCAGTCAAGCATCTCATCGATGTTTTCGGCATCCTCATACCACTCGCGTACAATATCGCTCATACTACACCTCACTTGTTGGCCCTAGCCTCTCTAACCTCAAGTGACCGTCCGCCCATCGCACAACTTCACGGACACGAGCAATTAAGGAACCTTCTCCCTACTGAAACAGCAGCTCCTCGTATTGGTTATCTACCCATAGAAAGACTTCTTTGGTGGTGAACTGCAAAATGCAGTAGTTCGGGTCCTGAACGCCGCCTGGGAAATGGTCGATGAACCAATCCTGCCACAGTTGTTCTTTAAGTTCAGGAGAAGTGATGATCTCAACGTCGCCGACAAGCGTGACGTTGTTTCCGCCGTCGCGGTAGCAAACACTCGCCTTACTGTCCTTTCTAAAAAACTTCACCTTACTAGATCCAAGGCCGGTGGCAAACCACACCTTTCTCAAACCATTGGTCTTGAGGTTTGAGATCGTCGAGACTCTCGGATATCCTTTGTCGTCGACATTGGCAATTGAAGCGACTTCCGCATTTCTGGCAATCGCCTCTGCTTTGGTAATCAGTTCGACGTTCATCAGCGTCACGCACCTTATAATTTTCATTTTTTCCGCGGCACCATCGAAGCATAACCGTCAGGCTGAAATGTCACCCCATCAGAGCTTGTAAGTCTGACTTGCAGCCCGGCTCATCGAGGCCTTAAGCGCGTTCCAAGCAACCCTTTTCAAGCCAACGTTTAAGGAAAGATACACCAAGAACTGGTGAAACTCTCATTCATGCCAAATCTAGTAGTTTTAAATAGCCTCTAGCTGAAAGTTACCACGTTGTCAGAACAGCTGAAGGTTCCTTTGTGCTTTTCTGTACCTGAAAGGAGATTTGACAGATCGCCTCCTGCGCGGACTGCTTCCACTAGCGGGAATGCTTTGAACATGGATTTCGAACAGAATCCACCCGGACAATCGTACTCGCAGTAAAAGACGTCACCGACTTCATGTCTGTTGCGACAGCGTCTAGGTCTCCGATCATCTACTAGTGAAAGCACCTTGATCCGAAAACTGTACTGCTCTTTCTATCATTTCTTCACCTGTCGTTCTCTCTACTCGACCAGTCTATCAACGAACTACCTCAGCGACTTTCTCACTACAACTCCTTGATCTGTTTCTGCACAGACGCTAAAGCCTTTTTTCTGGTACATCTCAAGGTAACCGCCAAAATCCGATGACTGCCAGCTGGAGCTTTTGTAAGGATAGGCTTCCACAAGATCAAATCCTTCCTCAGCTGCATCTTGACATACCCGTTCCAGAAGAAGCGTTGCAATACCCTTTCTTCTCATTTCCGGAGCGATCACGAAGCAGAAGATGGATTTAACCTTCAGCCCTGCAGATACATCGTCCAAAGGGACGTAACCCATCATCCTGCGCCAGCTGACGCACTTTAGGCAGTCTGATTTTGTGTTGGCGTTGCACCAACCGACGATTTTCCCTTCGTAGTATGCGAGGTAACCTTGGATGCTCCCGTCTTTTACATAGCGCAAAGCATACTCTCTTCTCTTCTGAACTGTGGAGTAGTCCCTGCCCTCGCAATCGTCGCTGCACCAGCATACGCAGTAGCATTTGTGTTCATCAACACAGTCGTCGTGAGGCGTCGTGTCGAAGAACCTAACGTAGTCTTCTGCATGTTCTGGCGCAAGTTTCCGTATCTCGATGTTCATACTTCAGCCGTCTCCTTTCGACTTACTCTCTTGCGAACATATGTTCTATTTTCGTCTCCTAAATCCTTTTTTCCACAAGGTGCACCACAGTATTTTTTGGCTTTTCATCAGTAGCTCTACTTAAGCCACTCGACGCAAACGAACAAACTGCGGTTTCCCGGTTAGTACCGAACCGCAGCACAGGCAAACAAGCGAGTTTGTTACAAAGTAGCGTAAAAAACTAGCTCTGCGCCTCCAGAAGCGACGTGCTGTGGGCTGAGAAAAACTCCGATCTCGAGATCTCCATGAAAACGAGATCGTGCCAGATGCCGTCCGGATCCTGCCAGAAGTTCTGTTCGGTCTTCACCTCGTAAAACCCAACCTTCCGGTATAAGGCCTCAGCTCTGACGTTGTCCTTCAAGGTGTCGATCTCTATTTTTTGGAGGCCAAAGCGGTCAAAGAGGTAGCGCATAAACGCAAGCAGCGCGTCCTTCCCAAACCCTCTGCCCTGAGCAGAAATCTCGCAGATCTTGATGCCCACGCGGCATTTTCCGACTTCCGTATCCAGTTCGCCGTAAGAGAGCTCGCCTATGGGCGCTTCAGTTTCTCGGTCCAGGACGACATACCTCCTCCGCTCGCGGTAGGGGTTTTCATCGTCAATTTCCTTTTTAAAGTCTTCGTAAAGCTTTTCCTCGGTCACTCCAAGCCCCTTCCTGAAACCCACAGCCGCCATGAGCCGCCCGTCATTCCACCACCTAGCAAACAGCGGAGCGTCTTCCAAACGTAAACTCCGGATCTTGGTTTTCGTGCCCTCGGCAACAACCGTCATGGAAATCCAACCTCCTGCATCTCTCATACTTGATTTGCTGTTCATCTTGCTACATCACTTCTCTACTGCTTCTTTGATCATCTCGGCCGCTTCGACCGCGGAGATGGAGCTAACATCGATCTTAATCGTGTTCATCTGCCTGTACAGGGGGAGCCGGGCAACGCTGCGTTCGATGATATCCCCTTCACGCCTTCCAGAGGCAATGTCCTTCTGCAGTCTTTCTGTCAGCGCGCTTTCCGTACAGACTAGGGAGAACTTGTGGAGTTCAAACTCCAGGCCTGTAAGGCCATCGACAATCCAGTCCAAGATGCTTTCCTCGTGCATCACCCAAGAAAAAATCACGTAGCTGTACTGGGAACAGCTGAGGAAATTCCTGAGGAGATAGGTGATGTTGTCAAGTACCATTTTCTTGGTCTCCTCCGTGACCTCGAAGGGATGCATGTACCAGCACCAGTCTCCGTCCAAGTAGACCCCGGGAGTGAGCATCTTTAGAAGCTCTGTAGATACAGAGGTCTTTCCTACTCCCATGGTGCCGTTTATCATAATGAGCTTTTTCATGGCATTTACTCCTATCTTTTGGGCTTGTACCTGCATCTTCAAAATCATCAGAACACCGAATAGCTTGACTCCCCTACCGCATCACTGCTTCGGCGCTGTGTGGAACTAGCTGGTAAGTCCTGATATTACCTCAAGCGCCTTTCTCTCGTTTTCGTACGCGTCTTCCAAAAGCTCGGCGATTTTGCTCCGTACTTTAACGTTGTTTAGATCTTCTTTTTGCTTGAGATCGAATGCCTGCTGCCAGAGGAGGTAAACGTTTTCGTAGAGCCTTGCTAGCTCCATCAGATTCATTTTAGCAAAGTACCTGTGGGCGAAGTACTTCAACCCTCCGTAGGTGCCTAAATAGTACTCGATGTTCCAAGATCGCTCGGGATTGAAACTTTCTCGGAGGTTTTTGACAATCACTGGATACGCGCTGAGGCCGCTTGCATT